>OGGR01000184.1_pt1 | contig 50127 bp, 38 predicted proteins | sample 1571321 | NCBI WGS metagenome assembly OGGR01 (sample SAMEA2582048, study PRJEB24529) | metagenome | biome: Human gut stool | place: China | collected 2011 | reverse complement strand
CGAATTCTTAATTTTTATTCGTTAAGAAATCTGGCTAGTAACGAACTATTTTTATATTAATTTTTATATATAAATCTTTCTTTCATCTATATATTTTAAAAATAGTTCTTTAATAAAGTTTATCATATATGATTTTGTTTTATCAGAATATGTGTAAACTCCATCAATATATTCAAAAGGATAGTATAAAATTTCTGAATTTTGGTTTTGATTTCTCATTTTTTTTAAATATTCTTTTGAAATTCTAAATACACCTATACTTACATCAATAACTTTTTCTTTATCTATTTCATTAAATAAATATTCTATCATTTGACTATAATTTTTTTCAAAATTATCACTATATATTAAAGGGTCTATGCAAATTCTAACTTTCCAACCTTTTTCTTGCAATTCTTTAATAGCATTTACTCTATTTTTAAGACTAGCTGTATATTTTTCATTTTTTAAAGCTAAGTTTTTAGGAGATAGTGTAAAAGCAATTATAAAATTATTCAAAGGTTTTAAATTTAAAAATTTATCAATATTTCCCGATTTTGTTCTCAGTTCAATTTTTAAATCTTTTTTATCTTCAATAAAATAATACCATTTTTCAGAAAAACCACAGATATTCTCTATTGCAAGTAAATCTGTATCATAGGATACACAAAGATATAAAGTTTTCAATTTATTATATAATTCTTCAACTTCTTTAAAAACCTTTTCAATATCTACAAAAATAACTATATTTCCAGATGAATAAACTCCTTGAAGATAACAATATTCACAGTCATAAACACAATTTATTATAGAAGAAGTATAGTAAAAATTATCATTTTCAAAACTTTCACAAACCACAGCACCTTTATAAATCATATTAGGTTTATTAGAAGCAAGAATTAATTTTTGCCCTAATTTTTGTAAATGAAAGTCTTGATTATTACTTGAAAATACTTCTTTATAGTTATCAATTTCTATTATCTTCACATCTTTAAATTTTGATAGTATTTCCAAAGTATTTTTATTATTTAAAATTTTCTTTTCAACATAGATATGAGAAAATCTATTATTAAATAAGTTAGAATTTTTATCATTTAAAGTTTTTCTTTCAATTTCAACTTTGTTATTTAACTTACTAAATTCTTTTATTTCTTCAAAAATTTTCTTTCCTTGAACTTTTGAATTAACTTCAATATTTTTATATTTTTTTAATATGTCAATATTTCTATATTTTATTTTTAGATATTTTAGTATATTAAAAAAGTCATAAGTCATTGTATCACTTAATTTTAAATTTTCTAATACTTTTTTTATCAAATCTTGTTCATTATTATTAAAATTATTTTCATTATCAGTAGGGGTATTTACAAATTTTAATAAAAAATCATAAATTTTTTTATAGTTTTCATTAAATAAGTTCTCATTTTTAAAATCTATTAAAATTCTATCTTCTAATTTTTCTTTTAATATATCAGATATTATCTTCAAAACAATAATTTTATCTTTCTTAAAAAAAATAGAAGCTGTTTGGAAAAAACCATAGGCTTCCATATCTATATATTCTATATTTTCAATTTTCTTCTCAACTATCTTATCAAAAGTAGTCAAACCTCCTTCTAAAAAATTATGTTTATAAATCATTTCAGGGTAGAAAGTTGTATCTGAATAAGCATTTTGAATTTTTGAAATATACACTATATCCCCTAATTGAGAATTATCATTTGAACTTGCTATAAAACCAATATTTATTATATAATCATTTTCTTTAATATCTTTATTTGAAATTAAGTATGTTAAAGCAGTGGCAGATTTTATTTTACCTGTACCACTTATAATTAATTTTATATTTTTATTTGAAAATACTTGAAATTTTGTATAAATATTATCCTTTTTCAAATTAAATAATGATATTAAAGGTTTTGCTTCAATATATAATGCTGTTACTATATATAACATTTTTTAACCTCAATTATATTTACTAGACATCTAAATTTTCCATTAATTCTTCTATTGAAGGGGGTGTATTCTCTAAATTTTTGGAACTTTTTTTATTTAATAAACTAAGTTCAAAAGGAATTCTTTTTTCTCTTAAACAAGTCCTAATAAATAAATTTATAGCAGTTGACATATCCAAGCCAAGCTCTTCACAAAAAGCATAAAAATTTTCAGCTGTTTTTTCATCTGTATTAATTGTTAATGTAGCCATAAAAATACCTCCTCTTTTTCATATTCTAATTATATAATAATAGTAGGTACTTAGCAATATTTTATTTAAGTATCATTTTGCCAATTCATAACTAATATCAATTTTCTTATAAATTTCTTTCAACTCAACTGTTCCATCAAGGCAAATTGTACACCAATGTTTTTTATTCATGTGGTATGCTGGGAAATATTTTTTATAATCAATAAGTTTTTTAATTTCTTCTGCTATATTATGAAGATTAATTACTTCAATAATTTCATCACTATCTAAGTTAAGTTTTCTTTTAGATATAGTCAATATTACTACATACCATTTATTACTAGATTTTCTACGGATAACTGCATTTTTAGGAGATTTTTTCCATAAAAATTCTAATTCATCTCCATATTTATTTTTAACATAAGTTATAATTTCTTTTGTATAGTTAGCTTTAAATATCTCATCTTCAAAGCATTTCTTTTTTATTTTCTCCAAAACTTCACTGTATTCCTTGTAGACTTTTTCACTATATCCACCTCTGTTTTCTATAAGATATAATACATAAGGTTCATTAGTTTCTGTATCTATTATTTCAGTAAAAATTGAATTATTTAAATTAATTTTAACTGTCATCTTAAATTGATTTTTTAATAAAAAAGTGTGGTAGTAATAAGAATTATCCATTAATTCAAAACCAAATTCTTTAAGCCTTTTCAAATCTATTTTTTTATCTTTGATAAAATCTTTTATCTTTCTCATAAAATTTCCCTCCATATCAATTATATCATTTTGTATTGAAAATTTTACTATTTTATTAATTTTTGATAAAATATTTATATCAAAAAATCAAAAAGGTGTTATTATGTTTTTATTTAAGAAAAAAGAAAATTTATTTGTAGATATATTAGATTTAAAAGTAGATTGTAGTAAAATTATAAATATAAGAGAAGCAAAACTTGTTTATGTAAATGGTAAAGGTAAACTTACTGTTGAAATAGGAAAAACTGAACCTAATATTTGGCAAGCACCTTCTAAAATAAAGTTAAATGATATTCCTCTTATACAAAGTAAAGTTTCTGATATTCCTACTTGGTGTAATTTACTTGCAACAGGTTATGGTATAGAAAATGCTAATTGTAAAGAATTATTAGAAATACAAGAAAAAATTAATTCTGACTATGTAAATTTAGAAACATCTATAAATAATATGAAATCTTTATTAACTTTATTTAAAAGTGGATTTTATCTAATTGCTGATGCTATTTGTTATCCAACTGATGGTGAAAATTTCTTTTGGAATGTTCCAAATAATTTAACAAAAAACTTAACAACTGCTCCTGCATATATAGGAGAAGGTACATATGTATTTAACCAGCCTGTTTATTTATATCCTACTCAAACTACTAATTCTTATAATAAGGACAGAGTTGACTATTATGTTGAAAAATTTAAAAATTTAGATGATAACAAACCAAGGGCAATAGTTTATAATTTTGAAGAGTTTATAAATTTCATAATTGATGGGCATCATAAAGCTTGTGCCTCTATAATACTAAAAGAACCCGTAAGTTGCATACTAATTATTCCAGATAGAATTTATAAAAATTATTATAAGAATATTTGTTTAAATTTTTCAGGAATATTAGTAGATTATAAAGATATACCTAAGGAATATACTCAATACATAAAAAAAGAAAAGTTTTCTCCTAGTCAAGAAAAAATTGAAATTAAAGATGGAATAGTTAATAATAGAGAATGGGAAAAAGAATATATAAATTCAGCTAAGCATTATCTTTCACTTTTAGATTATGCAAATATTATAGATATAATGCAAGATAATGAAATAGAGGTAAATGATATTTTTATAAAGAATTGTTTGGAAAATTTTGATAAAGATAGTCAATTAAAAATGAAAAAATTACTTTATTTATTAAACTTTACTGATATAAAAAAAGCTCAAGAGACTGCTTTAAAATATGCTAGAAAAACTTTAAGAGAGAAAGAAATTAATAAAGAATTAAAGCAATTAGTATATAGAATTTTATTAAATGATAAAAATAATGAAGAAGTTGAGAATATTTTCATTGACTATATAGTTTATTATTCTGATAATAAAGAAGACCCTGTACTTAATATTATAAATTCATATTGGGAAAAAAATTAATGGAGAGATAATATTTTTCTTAATTTAATTTTTGAAAAAGTTAAAGAAAAACTGTTACATTTCAAAATAGATTTGTAGCAGTTTATTTTTTAATTAAATTTTTTATCCAGTTATCTAAAAATTTCATTTGTTCTTCTGTATGAAACCAATGTTCTCCATCTTTCATTACAGTTAAGTTAGCTTTTGATTTATTTGTAAAATTTAATATTGTTTCATAAGAAGTCAAATTATCTTTTTCTCCATATAGGATATACGTTGGAACATTCCATTCAATATGATTTTCTCTAGCAAAAGTAAAATATTTCCAAGACAATGTCTCTCCAAATGATGTCTTAATTTCTTTCTTTTTATATAATTCTTCTTCTGTTATATTTTCCAAAATCATCATATCAATAATTAGTTTTTCCATATCTACAATAGGGGAAATAAAAAATGCTTTTTCAATATCTTTATTACTTAATGAAATCATAGTAAAATATGCTCCTATACTATTAGCAATTATTGATATTTTTTTATATTTTTCAGAAATATCATCAAAGAAAGTAGAAAATTCCTTTTGAAAATTCCAAGGATATTCGGAAGTATATTCAAAGCCTATAATATCTGCTTCTTTAAAAAATTTTTTATAATATTTTGCTTCCTCTGCTGTCCCATATTTTCCATGTATATAAATTACTGCATTTTCCACCTTATGTTCTCCTAAAAAAATTATTTTTTACAAATAAAATAAGCGACCTTATAGGTTAAAATATTGTCCTTAAAAGTCTTTATCTTAGAAATAGAAGTTCTTTGAAATCCAGTTACTCCTGTATATTTTAAATGTTTTAAAACTGCCATAGGAGCTTCAAAATCAAGTTTAATAGTTTCACTATAAGATTTTACAGAAGAAAAATACTTTTTTAAAATTTCTTTAAATTCTTCAATATTTAAATAATCCAACGAAATATCAAAATGATTTTTAATCTCTATTAAATTTCCAGAAACATAGCTAGAAAAACATAAATTATCAGTATTTTCTGCTATATTTCTTATAAGACTATCTTTATCTTTTATCCACTGAAAAACAGAACTAGACACAACTAAATCACTTTTAGGAATGTCTAATTCTTCAATATTTTCTTGTATAAATATATTGTAATCTATATCTTTTATAAATTCTCTTACATCAAATATATCATTTAAAATTAAATCAGAATGAAGAAAATATTTTCTATATTCTTTTGTAAAAATCCCAGTACCACAACCTATCTCAAAAATAGAATTAATTTGGGTATCAAAAATATTAGATTTTCCCATATAGTCTAACAGATTTTTAGCAACCTGTTTTTGTGCCAATGAATATTTTTCATATACATTGTAATGTTTATTAAAATTCATTTATTTTTCCTCTTCTTTTATATGTCTAAAATATTTTTAAAGTCTTTAAAATATGAAAAAGGATAATGTCCACATTCTAATAATTTATAGGCTAAGTTATAATTTTGACAATATTTTTCCAATCTATTAGCTGGGATTATTCTGTCATTTTTTCCTATGTAGTAAAAATCAATATGATTATCAATTATCTTATAGTTATCTTTAAAAAATTGTAACTCATTTTTTATTTCATCAAAAGATTTATCTGATTTACAAAAACTATCATCTATATCCATATTTACCAAAAATTTCTCTAAATTTTCTTCATTTAAGGTATTAAGAGTTATATTGAACATCTTTTCATTTATTCCAAACTTTCCAATGGTTTCTGGAAGTCCATTAATTCCGATAGCTTTCTTATATTTTAAATCTCTATTTTCTGATAAAAACTTATTCAAATAATATACACCAAAAGAATAGCCTATAAAAATATCATCTTTATCAATAGAATTTTTATCTATATTATAAGGAAAATCTATAACTTCTATATCATATTCAGTTGAATTTTTAACTGGTTTTAAAAGGTTTTTATCCATACCCCAACCATTAAAAAAATATATTTTAGACATCTATATCACACCTATTTTTTTCATTTCTGCTTTTAAAGTCTTGAAAAACTTTTCTATATCTTCTTTTTTCATATCAGCTGTTAAACTTATTCTAAGTCTTGCAGTATCTTTTGGAACTGTTGGTTCTTTTATTGCATAAGCTAAATAGCCAAGCTCTTTCAAATTATTTGAAAGGTTGACTGTATTTAGATTATCTCCAATAATAATACTTATAATATGGCTTGTTGACTTAGTTTTTAAATTCAGTTTTTTCAATGTACTCAAAGAAAAAGTAACTAATTCTTGAAATTTTTCTATCCTATTTTGAAAATTTATCATATTTTCTAAAATAAATAAATTCCATAGATTATTAACTGGTGGAAGTGCTGTTGAATAAATAAATTTTTTACTTTTATTTATTAAATAATTCTTATAGATTTCATCACAGATAACATAAGCTCCAACAGAAGCTCCTGCTTTACCCAATGGAATAACTAAAAAATCTATTTTATCAACCAGTTTTTCATTGTAAGCTATACCATAGCCATAAACACCATAAGAATGTGCTTCATCTACCATTAAATTAAACTTATATTCATCTTTTAAATTACAGATTTTCCTAATATCTGCACAATCTCCATCCATACTATATACTGTTTCTGTTACAACTAATATATCCTCATAATCCTTGGAATATTTTTTTAATAATTTTTCTAAGGCACTGACATCTAAATGCTTATATCTTAAAATTTTAGCTTCTGAATTGATACAACCTTCATAGATACTTGCGTGATTTAGTCTATCAGTTATTATCAAAGAATTCTTATTAAAAAAAGTTTCTATTAATGATGAATTAGCATCAAAACCTGAATTAAAAACAAGGCAAGGCTTTCCGTAGATTTCCTCAACCTTCCTTTCTAATCTCATAACTGTTAAATATGAACCATCAATCAATCTTGATGAAGATGAAGATAGTTTGTAATTATCAAAACTATAATTTTGATAAAATTTTTGTAATAAATCTTTATCGTGTGCTAAACCTAAATAGTCATTAGAAGAAAAATTATAAAGACTTTTATCATTAGTCTTTATAGTTCTAAATCTATTGTCATTTTTTAATTCTTCTAGTTCTTGTATAATTTTTTCTTTTTGCATAACATTTCCTCAAATATTTTTAAATTATTAACTGTAATATACATATTTCCCTACCTATATAATATCACAAGTAGTGAAAATATTGTAGTATATTATTTAATTTTTCTGTAAATTCTTATAATATTCCTCAACTTCATCTGTATTTTTAAAACCTTGCATACTAGCTAAATTATCCATATTTTTAATAGCAAGATTTATATTTTTTTCTTTCATTTCAAGTATATATTTCAGATAAAGTTGTAAAGTTTTTTCTGAATAAGATAAAAGCTCACCTCTCAAATATGTTTCTATTGAAGTTTCAATATTATCATCTTCTGTTGAGTACAAGGGTCTGCCCATAGATGAAAATATTGGATATTTTTTGAAAAATTCTTTTTCCCACTCCATATAAATAGACATAATTTTTTCTATTAAAGTTATTTTATTTTTACTTGGATTTTCTAAAATATCTTTTACTTTTTCATATTCTTTTGGAGAATTATACTTCATCATCTGTCCATATTTTTGAAATAGAGGATTATTTTTTGAGTTTAAATCTTCTAAGTAAGATAAAAGAGTTTCTTCATTAAAAGTTTCCCATTGAGATTTTCTCATTACAATAAAATCTTCTCTATTATCTTGACAAGCTGCTTTGCCACCTATATTATTAAGTTTTGAAAAATATGCCCATTCTTTTTCCAATATTTCTTCTATTAATTTTTCTTTTTCCATTTTTCTTTTCCTTTACATAAAAATATTGAATGTAAAAATAGTAATTTTAAATCCCAAAGTTTTTCTTGAAAGTATAATTAAATAACTTTAAATGAAACTACTGCGATGTCCATTAATGTTAGGAAAACCTTTGGGGAGTTTGAAGAACATTAATGGCTATCAAGTAGTTGAAATAGAGTAATGAAAATTTTAAATGATTTTATTTCAAGAAAAACTTATAGATTAATTATTTTTATATCAGTCCAACCAAGGAGAATAATTTTTAAAAAATTTATCATCAATATTTTTTTGAATATCTACTCCTAAATCTCCTAAAAATCCACTCTCACAATCAGTTAATTTTTGATTTCTTAATTCATCTGCTAAAACTTTACAAATCTTTCTGACATAAGGTATTTTATTTTGTGCAAATACCATATCTTGTAAAAGTTTATGTATTTCATTTCCTAAAATTTTTAAATCTAATAAAGCTCTGTTAGCCCATTTATAGAAAATTTTATATCTTCTATTTAATAAAAATACTAGATGTATCACTTCATCAACAAAAAGATAAAGACATTGATTAGCAGCTACCAAATCATTTCTTCTTAAACACCTTACATAATTATATTGCCCATGTTGTGAAATATTCATAAGCCTTGTAGCTATCTTATTTTCTCTTATTGCCTCAGGATAATAATTTAAAAGTTGCTTACGAATTTTTGTAAATTCTCCTAAATTATCTAAAAATACTTCTCCATTTGTAACTGTTGCCAAAGCAGTTTCTGGAATTTTTTGCCAATCATTTATAGTTTGAGGAGAGTTAGCAGAACCAATAAATTTAAAATAGAAATCCTCTATATTTAAAAGTCCTCGTCTATTATAGCCCCATTCACTTTCTTTTAGCTCTTGAAAACCTAAATAAGTTTTAGGTAAATTTTTCAAAATTTTATTTATTCTATATTTATATTTTAAATAATCATCTTTTCTTAGCCATATACAAACTGATGGTCCAAAATCGTGGTCTTTTGATAATTCATCATCATAACCATAACATTCCGAGCCTTCTCCAACTAAACCAAAAGCACATAAAGGAAGTATATCAAATAAAGTCTTTTCAAATTCTGGTAGAACTATATCATAAAAATATCTTTTAGATAATTCTAAACCTTTAATATTTTTTAAATCTGTTGAACTTGTTATATTATTATTTTTCTCATTAGAAATATTCTTAGCATTTTCAAATTTGGTATTATCCTTACTTTTTGCTAATTCTCCTTTTATAAACTCTATATTACTTAAAATATTTTTATAGTTATCACTATCTACACCCATAGTTTTTTTAGAAATTTCAGCAGCTCTTTCAAAAAATTCTATTGCTTTATTTAATTCTCTTTCATTATAATAATATATAGCCATATTATTTAAGGAAGCTGAATAAAGAGGATGTTCAATTCCTACATTCTTTTCAAAAATATCAATAGCTTTATTTAGATATTCAACTGCTTTTTCTTTCATTCCAAGTTGATAACAAGGGTTAAATAAATTACTCAGTGTTACAGCATATTCAAGAAGATATTCCTCACTATCATAATTTTTTAATATATCTAAACTTTTTAAGTGTAAATCATAGGCAGATTTCATATCCCCAATATTTTGATAATATAGACCAAAATTATTGCATAGCCCTGCATATGAAAAACTATTATCAGCTAAATTATCCTGATAAATTTTTACTATCTTTTTATAGTTTTCTTCAAGTAAATTAAATTTTTGTGCAAATCTATATACCTCAGTTAGATTTAAAAGACTGGTAGCATAAGCAAGATTATTATCTCCATATTTCTTTTTTATAATCTCCAAAGACTTTTTTAAATTTCTTTCAGCTTCATCATAGTAACCAACATATTTTAAAGTTCCTCCTAATTCATTTAAGGCTTTAATATATTCATCACTTTCAATACCATATTGCTTTTCAGTTTCAGCTAAAATTTCTCTTAAAATTTTAATCTCTTTTAAAATATTCCCCTCTGTCTGATATATTTCTCTTTGTCTATTTAATTCATCTAAATACATTTATTCTCCATTTCTTTTTTATTCTATCGTGTCATGATTATGAGTGTGTTCTTTCAATTCATCATCATTTTCATTATGTTCATGATTTTCTGTTTCTCCTTTATGGATATGCAAATGTGTATGTTTATGACTATGTACATGAGTATGAACTATATCACCATGCCTATGTTCATGGGAGTGGATATGCTCATGTTCATGAGTATGTTGCAATGTTATAGTATCTTTTACCATAATAATTGTAGCAATAATCATAATCAAAAATGCTATATAAAATTGTAATGTTGGTCTTTCATGAAGCAATAGCATACTAAAAGCAACACCTAAAAATGGTGCAACAGAATAATATGCACTTGTTTTTGCAGCTCCTAAATGTTTTTGTGCAATTATATAAAGGCAAATACTAAGTCCATATGCTATGAAGCCAAGTAACATAACTGTAAAAAGCCATGTTAAATCTGGAAATTTTTCTCCTATAATCAAGGCTATAATTATACTTCCTAAACCAGAAAAACAACCTTTTATCGTAACAATTTCTATTGGATCTTTATTACTTAACATTTTTGTACAATTATTTTCAAAGCCCCAACAAGTAGAAGCAGCTAAAACCAAAAGAGAACCTTTGTTAAAAACAAAAGCTCCCTTTCCTTCAAAACTAAGGATAATGCTTGCTATTGTAACCAAAAAAATAGCTATCCAAAGTTTTTTAGATATAATCTCTTTAAAAATTACCAATGCAATAATTGAAGTTGTAACAATTTCAAAATTATTTAAAAGTGAAACATTGGCAGAATTTGTCATTGATATACCAAGCATTAATAAAATTGGTGCAATAATATCTAAAATTACCATAGCTATTGTATATGGTAATTCTTTTTTTGTTAAAGGCTCTTGTTTTTTTGAGATACCTATAAATTTCATAATATTAGTAAGAATTATTAATCCTATCCCTGCACCAAAATATAACAAACCTGCCATCATTGTTGTTTCAACATGTTTTAATAATAATTTAGATAAGGGAATATTTATTGAATATATTGAAGCAGCAAGTAAAGCAAATAAAGTTGCCATATTTTTTACTTTCATTTTACACCTTCTTTTAACTTATTTAAATATTTAGTGAACTACTCCCACTTCTCTGACCACTTTTCCTAATTTGTTAAGGAGTGAATATGAAATAAGAACTTCTTACTAAGGTTTCTTAAATTAGATATAATCAAGCCAGTTAGTTTAAATTTTTCATCTTAATTTGCTAATACTTCTAAAACTTGATTTAAAATATTTTCCCAAAATTTAGTATCTCCATTAGAAATTGGTTCTGCTCCTCTTATTTCTTCATCTAAAAATTTTCCATTTTCATCATAATTTTTACATAGCCAGCTTCCATCATTTTGTTGATTACAATCTTGTTTAACCTTACCATTTTCATAATATGTAATAATTCTATCTTTAACCTTAAAATCTTTCATATCATCACTTGCAGCAACAATATAATACTGGATTTTTCCATTAGGATAATAAAATTTTTGTGTTAAATCTTGTAAAGAACCATCTTTATACTGAAGTATAGCCATTAAAGTTCCATCTTCTCTAAAAACTTTTGTTTCTCCATCAAATATAAAAGACATTTTTTCAACTCCATCTACTTTTTCTCTATTTACCATTACAGTAGAAGTAGAACTCATCTTTTCAGTATCTTTATAGTATTTCTTTAAAATCCCATTTCTTAATTTATTAAAATGATATTCTTTTGTTATTTTTCCATTTTTATCATAGTATTTTTCACTTACAAGAGAATTATTTTCAAATACTTGTTCGCTTTCTAAGTTTCCATTAGGACGATATAAAACTTGTGGACCTTCTATCATTCCCTTTCTATATGTTGAAACACTTTTTAAATCTCCATTTAGATAATAAGTATATGAGACTCCATCACTTATACCATTTTTATAAAAAGAAATTTCTACTATATCATTATTTTCATTCTTTACAAGAGCACCGTTAAATTTATTATCTTCGGCTGAAAAGATTTTTTTAGATATACTTTTTGTTACATCATAATTAATTATTTTTTCTACTTGCATATCTTTAATTTCATTGTAATTTTTTAATTTTTCTAAACCTTTTACTTCTGATAATTTAGCTCCAAATAAATTCATAGCAATAACTAGAAAAGCTCCTAATAGATATTTTTTCATTTTTATTCCTCCCATTTAAAGTTTTTAATTTATTATAACATTTTTTACTGAAAAAGTTATATAAATAATTGTATTTAATTAAAAATTAATATATAATTTTATTAATAAAATGTATTTAGGAGGTATTTTATGAAAAGATATTCATTTATTTTTCTAATTATTTTATCAATATTTTTATCTTCTTGCTCTGCTATTAATGAATTTTTTGCAGAATCAGAAGTAAGAGATGCTAAGAAAATATCTTACTATGCACCTGTTGTCTATCAAAGACCATACGAAGAAACTGGAAATACTGCCTTAGTGCAAACTTTTGAAAACGGAAAACAAAATGGACCTTTTGAAGTTCATTATCTTGATGGAAAATTGCAAATAAAAGGTAATTATAAAGATGATAAAAAAGATGGTATATGGGAATATTATCGTGAAGATGGAACATTAGAAGGAAAAGTAACTTATAAGAATGATGAAGCTAATGGAAAATATGAAGCATATTTTGAAAATGGGAAAACATTATATTCTGACGGAACTTATATTAATGGAAAGAAAAATGGAATAGAAAAAGAATACTATATGAGTGGAAAAGTGCAATCAGTTACTACATATAAAAATGATGTTAGAGTTGGAGAAACCACAATGTATTATCCAAGTGGAAAAGTTTATATGAAACGAAATTATATAGATAATAAATTGAATGAAGCTATAATATATTACTATGAAAATGGAAAAGTACTTTTAAAAGGTCATCTAAATACTAATACTCCTTATGGTGACTGGGAATTTTATGATAAGAATGGTAAGTTAGTTACAAAAGGAGAATTTTATAAAATATCAGAAACTTTTTTAGCAACTTTTAACAAAAGTGCTAAGAAAACTTTAAAAAATAATTAATAACATCCGATATTTAATTTTTTATAAAATTATTTTTAATAAAAATTATTATATTAATAATACTGCATATAATTAACATTATATGCAGTATTATCATTTAACTATAAAAATAATTTTTATTTCTTGTAACTTTAATTTAAAAAATATTAAATTTCTTTTTTTATTCTTCTTTTAAGCCTCTAAAAAAATAAAACTATAATAAAATATCAACTACTAAAATAAATTTATTTATAATATATAATTATAAACTCATATAAATATTTTTTAATATGTTAATTATATTTAATTTAAAAATATCGGATATAATTTTATGTAATAATTACAATTAAATTTTATTTTTAATATTTTTACAAAAAATAATATATCGGACTAAAACATATATTTTATAACATTTTAAAATAAAAATATTAAATTTAAAATATAGGACTTTAACTAATTTTAAAAATCTATTCTTCATCTAAATTTATTTCAGGAAGTTTTTCTAAAACTTTTTTTTCTAAAATAGATCTAGCATTTATATAAACTTCTGTAACTTTTGTATCAGAATGTCCTAAAAAATCTCTTATTTCCAATATATCTGCTCCACTAAGTGAAAGCTCCGTTGCTATTGCATGTCTAATATTATGAGGACTAATATCTTTTCCTATCAATTTTCCCATATCTTGTATAATTGCATTTAGTGAACGATAAGATAGAGGAGAATTGGCTAAAACAGAAGTTGAAAAAATATATTTTTCATCCAAATCTTTTAAATCCAGTGAATACATACTTATTAAATATTCCTTATACTCTTCTAATTTTTTTACTAGTGATTTATGTATGGGTTTATATACATCTTTTCCACTCTTAGTTTCAATCAATTTAAAGAAATATTCATTTTCCCTTTTTAAATAATGTTTAAATTTTAGTGTTAAAAGCTCTTTGCTTCTCATTCCTGTATAAAAAAGAGTATATAATATTGTAATATTTCTATATTTTTTTTCACTATCTATTTTATAAAGTCCGATAATTTTTCTTATATCATCAATAGAAACTTTTAATATATTTTCAATATTTCTATTCACTTTAAAAAGTTTTATATATTTAACTGGATTTTTTAAACCATTGCTTTCAAGCTCTTTATATAAAGATTTTAATGCAGATAAAATAGTATTTACAGAAGTCTTTTTTAATTTTCTATCTTCAAATAAATGTACTATATATGCTTCAACATCTTCTTTTTCAATATCTTGCATCAATGGAATTACCTCAGAAATAGAAAAATTATTTTCTCCATCATATACAAAATGAAGAAAATCTTTTAAATGAAACATATAATCTTTAACAGTTTTTTCAGATTTATATATTTCAAATATAGTTTTTTTAGTATCTCTATTTCTTTTTTTTCTTTGGCTAACAACCAACTTTTTTTCATCAATTTTCTTTATTTCCATATTTTTTCCTGCTATTATATTTTAGTTCAACATTTTATTCAAAAAAGTCTATACATACTCTATCATAAACATAAGGTTTGATATACTTTTTTATTACTTCAACATGTAAAGGATTTGTTGCATATTTTTTTAATGTTTCTTCATTATCAACCTTAACAAATAATGCAATATCGTGAGTACTTGTACTTTCCATAAATCTTTCAACTTTAATTTCTTTTAATTCTTCAATTTTACCAAATAACCCTTCTAAGCCATTTTTTATACCTAACTTAACCTTTTCTTTATCTGTAACATCTTCTTTTATTTTCCACATAACTATATGATTTAACATAATCTTCCTCCAATCAATTAAGAATTTAAACTAATATTTTTAATCCTAAAATTATTTTTTACTCTTGTCAAAATCTACATTCCAGTTTTTATTTTTTACCACAAGTTCTGCACAGGCAATTTGTATTGCCATCATTTTTCCTAAATTAGCTGAAAATACATCATTCCCAGTAATCATATCACCTCCAAATATTAATTATCTTTTTTTATTTTATTTTGAATAAGCTCTTGTATATTGTCATTTTGATAATTTTCAAGAAAATATTTTATAAGCTCAACTGTTGGACTATTAGGGTATTTTTTCATAAATCTATTAAATTCTTTCATATTTTCTTCAATTATAGTATAAGGTTGACCATCATAACCTCCATCTCTTGTTGGAGTATTTTCCATACCTAAAAGATAATCTTCTCTATATGAGTTTAATAAAGTGTTTACTTTTGATTTTAATTTACTATTAGGAAATTTATTTAAAAAATTTTCCCATCTTGCAATTCTATCTCCCAGTTCTTCAAAAGATATAGATAAACCTGCATCTGCTTGATATAATTCTTCAGAATCTTTTGCCCAAATTTTTAAATACTCTTTATAATCATCAGTTACATAATCCTTAAATACATCATAATATAGATGAGGTAGTTCTCTAATTGTAACCATTCCCTCTCCTATATCCCAAAGCTCCAAATCATATTTATTTAAAACCTTATTAGTATCATTCCAATCTTTTTCTGTAAACTGTTCCTCTGCTGAACCATAGTAAATACTATCTAAAAATTTTTCTGTTACTTCTACTATTTTATATAAAATATTCTCATTATCTTCCACATATTGTTCATAAAGTTTATTTGCTTCATCTTTATTTAAAGTCTTTAATTTTTCCATTATTTCTTTTTTATTTTCTGCAAATTCTTCAAATAATTTATAAGTATCATCAGAAAATTTAATCTTTGGATTTTTATTTTCATATTTTACTGCAACAGTTTCCTTTTTTTCATCCTTATTACAATTAGTTAATAATAAAAAGCTAAGTGTTAAAACCACAATAAGTCCGATTTTTTTCATTTATTCCCCCCTATTATATATTTCTTCATTTTTATCCACTAACATATCATTAATATTTTCGTTTTTATAGTTTTCTAAATAATATTTTATAATTTCTGTTGTTGGACTATTAGGATATTTCTTTATAAATCTATTTAACTCCTTAACATCTTCATTAATTTTCCCATTTTTTAAGGCTTCTGTTGTTGGAAAAGAAGTTAAGGCAATGATATAGTCACCTCTATATGAATAACAAATATCATTTGCTTTTTTCTTTAATTTACTATCTGGATATTTTTCTAAAAACTTTTCCCAATTAATAACTTTATCTGCTACTATTTCAGGGTGTTCATTAATAGAAGATAGATAATCTATATATTCTATATCTTCACTACGAAGTTTTAAAAAATCTTTATAATCATCACTTACATAATTTTTAAAAATATTATAGTAAAAATTCTTCTTTTCAGTTAACATAAAACCTTCTTCAATTTCAATAACTTCTAAACCATAATTATCTAAAAATTTATTTTGTTTATTTAATTTTTCTTTATCTATATCACCTTCTCCAATATAAAAGGCATTATCTAACATAATATAATCATTTTCATTCATTTTTTCTAAAATTTCATTATTACTTTCAAGGTAATCTTCATAAAATTTATCAGCTTCTTCTTTATTCAAAGTTTTTAATTTATTGATAACTTCTTCCTTATTTTTATTAAATTCTTTTAATAAATTATTAGTTTGTTCAGAGAATAAATTTCCTTTTTTTCTATTTTCTAAACTTCCTAAATAAAAATATTTTTCTATATATTCATCTATCATTTTAGATAAATCTTCACTGTCATTATTCTCAGGTTCATCAAGATTAACCTCTTCTAAATAGTATCCTAAAAGTTCTGTTGTTGGGCTGTCAGGATATTTTTTAATAAATCTATTATATTCCTCAGCACTTTCTTTATAATCATAAATTCCACCAGGAACACCCAAAATATAATCTCTTCTATAAGAATTACAAATATTATTTACTTTATCATTTAATTTGCTGTTAGGATATTTTTCTAAAAAATTCTCCCAAGTTACAATTCTATCTCCTAATTCTTCAAGAGTTATACATAAACCTGAATCTGCTACATAATGTTCTTCATTCTCCTTAGAAGTGATTTTTAAATATTCCTTATAATCATCAGTAACATAATCTTTAAAAGTTTTATAATAAAAATCTGGGACTTCTTTTATTATGCAAGTACCTCTTGCAAGATACCAAAGTTCTAAATCATATTTATTTAAAAATTTATTGGCTATTTTCCATTCCTCATCAGTGAAATTTTCAGAAGTATCCTCATTATTATAGATACCACCTGACAAAAGTTTATCATGTTCTATATTTAGATTTTTCAATATTGTATTATTACTTTCTAAATATTGTTCATAAAGTTCATCTGCCTCTTCCTTATTTAATGTCTTTAATTTTTCTAACATTTCATTTTTATTTTTAGAAAAATTCTCTAAAGAGTCTTTATTAAATAATTGAATAATTTTATTTTCTTTCTCAATAGAAAGAATTTTTTTATAGCCAAATATACCTCCTATAACAAAAATTGCTATTGTAAATATGATAATTAAAATTTTTTTCATCTATTCTCCCTCATAATTTTTATTAAGTTTTTTTGAAATTAATGTATCAATATCTTCTTCTTTATAATTTTCTAAATAATACTTTATAATGTCACTTGTTGGACTATTAGGATATTTTTTTATAAATCTATTAAATTCTTTTACTGCATCATTAGCTTTTCCATTCATTAAACTTTCCCTTGTTTCAGAAGAAGTCAACCTAAAAATATAGCCTGCTCTATATGTATAACTCATATTTTGTGCTTTTCTTTTTAATTTACTATCTGGATATTTTTCTAAAAATTTTTCCCAAGCAACAATTTTATCTGCTATTATTTCAAGATATTTGTCAAAAGAGTTAGAATATTCAAAATAATCTATGTCTTCACTACGAAGTTTTAAAAATTCTTTATAATCATCAGTAACAAAGTTTTTAAAAAGATTATAATAAAATTTATTTTTTTCAATTAACATAAAACCATCTTCAATTTGAATAACTTCTAATCCATAACTATCTAAGAATTTATTTTGTTTATTTAATTTATCTTTTTCTATATTTCCATCTTTATAAAATTCAGTACTAAACATCTCATCTTCAATTTCATTTATCTTTTCTAAAATTTTATCATTATCTACTGAATATTTTTCATAGATTTCATTTGCTTCTTCTTTACTTGAAGTTTTTAATTCTTTGATAACTTCTTCTTTATTCTTTTTAAATTCTTCTAATAAGTCATTACTTTTTTTTGAAAATAAATTTCCTTTCTCTCTGTTTTCTATGCCACCTAGATAAAATTCTTTATCAATTTTTTCATTTAACAGAGTTTCAACATCTTTATTTTTATAGTTTTCTAAATAATATTTTATAAGCTCAACAGTTGGACTATCTGGGTATTTTTCTATAAATCTATTAAATTCTTTTAAATTATTTTCGGGTATATAGAAAAGTTCACTATTTTCCCAGCCACCTTCTCTTGTTGGTGAATTATATGAACCTAAGATATAGATTCTTCTATAAGTATTACACTCTTCATTAGCTTTCTCAGCTAAATCACTATTAGGATATTTTTTTAAGAAATTTTCCCAAGTTAGTAGTCCATCTGCTATTTTGTCATAAGAAACTAATATACTTCCATCTGTATAATAAAGCTCTTCATTTTCCTTAGAAGTAATTTCTAAATATTCTCTATAATCATCGGTTACATAATCTTTAAAAATATTATAATAATAATTGGGAACTTCTATTATACTAACCTCTGTCTCGGCTAAATCAAAAATCTCTAAATCATAATTATTTAAAAATTTATTGGCAGTTTTCCAATCTTTTTCTGTAAAGTAATATTCTGAATCTTTATTATAGATATTATTTAAAAAATCTAAATGCTCTGTATTTATATTTTCTAATATAAGTTGGTTTGTTTCTAAATATTCATTATAGATTTTATCTGCCTCTTCCTTATTAGAAGTTTTTAATCTTTCTATAACAGATTTTTTATTTTCAACAAAACTATTTAAAACATCTTTATTAAACATTTGAATAATTTTCTTTTCTCTTTCATCAGACACAATTTTTTTATAGCCAAATATACCTCCTGTAACAAAAATTGCTATTGTAAATATAATAATTAAAATTTTTTTCATTTTTCTCCTCCAATTAATTACTGAATATATTATACAATAAAAAAATCCTAAATTAATAGGATTTTTTATTTTTTATATTATATTTTATTCTATAAACCTTTCTTAAAAAAGTTTTTAAATTCTGAAACTTCTGCACTAGATTGTGTAACAGCCACTGAATAATCTTTTTTTCCAGCTAATGCTGGTTCATAAGTAATAGGTACAAATTGAAAAGAAATTTCTGGATTAGATACTATACAATATCCCAATGAAGTTTTAGTTGTACTTCCATTCTTTTTATTGAAAATAATTGCCTTATCATAATCTAATAAATCTGGATTAACAGGAATTACTACAACTTCTCCTTCTTTATATCCAACAATAAAATTAGCATGCTTTGTAACTTTAACAATAATTGCATTAGTAAAATTTTCCATGTGACAATAAATCAATTTGTAATCATCACCATTAGGAACACTCTCATTAAATATTTCTCTCATTTTTGCTTTATTTTTTCTGTTCTCCTCATCAGTAGCCCCTAAAAATGCTTTTTTTACTAAATCCATAAGTCCCATAATAATACAATATCCCCCTTTATTTTTTAAATTTTAAAATCTCTATAATAATTATCTTCAAAACCAAAAAGTCTTAAATCTGTTGAAGTATATTTACTAGAAAAAAATAATAATACTTTTGTATGATTAAATTTTTCATAATCTTCTCCCATAATTATTACTTTATTTTATGGTTATTATAACATATTTTTTAAATTTTGTTTAATATTAAAACTAAAAATTTATATTTTTTAACTTGATTAAAAAAATTATTGTAGTAGAATAAAAATATAATTAGCTTTTATTCTTGGGAGGGGTATTTATGAAAAAAATTATTATTTTCTTATTATTAATTTTATCAATTTGTATATTTAGTCAAGAGAAAAAAGAATATGAACCATATTTAATAAGAAATGGAGAAAAATTACTTGCTTATAATGATGATGCAGATGATACAGAAGAAGATGAAGAGTATGATACGGAAGAGTATGATTCAGCAGAAGAAGATCCATATTATTGGGAAACTTATATTGAAGATGATACAGTAGAAAATGATATGGATCTCTATGAAGACCCAATAGAAGATGATACAGAAAAAAATATGGCAGATTTTAGAAAATAAATTACAGCAAAAATCTTAAACACAAAAATGGAGGCATAGCTCACAGCCTCCATTTTTCCTTATTTTGGGATTCTATAAATTTCTATTTCTTTTCCTAAAAATTTTTCAGCAGTTGGTTTAAAATGATATGTTTCTCCTGTAACAAAAAATATAATTCTCCCTTTTTCTTTTTTATCATTTAAAAGATTGAGAGAAGTCAAAGTTTGAGTGGCTCTTTCAACTATTTCTACTGCTGGATCTACCACTTTAATTTTGGTATTTTTTTCAATATCTTTTCTTATAAGTGGATAATGAGTACAACCTAATACTAAGGTATCAGTATTTTTTGGAATTTCAGATAAATATTTATTTAGAAGTTCCTTTCTGTTGTCAAAAGTATCCCAACCACTCTCTATCATTTGAGCAAACTCAATACAAGCAATTTCTTTAACATTTAGTTCACTATCAAGCATTTTAGCTTTATTTTTATAACCATGAGATTCTGCTGTAAATTTAGTTGATATCACAGCAATATTTTTATTTTTAGTATTTTTACTTGCTATTTTCACTCCTGCTTCTACAATTCCAATTATAGGTAAAGAAAATTTTTCTCTTAAATAATCAATAGCAGCAGTTGAAGCAGTATTACAAGCCACTATTACTAATTTACAATTATTTTTTACAAAAAAATCTAAGATTCTTTCAGTCAATTTTTGAAGTTCATTTTTAGTTTTTCCAGAACCATAAGGAAAATTTCCATTATCTCCATAATATATATAGTCCTCATTGGGAAGAGATTTTATCATTTCTTTAAGTACAGTTGTTCCTCCTAAACCAGAATCAAATATACCTATTCTTTGAGTTTTTTCTGCCATATTTTTTCCTTCTTTTTATAAGATATTAATGAATACTTTTTTATAATAGCATATTTTTTTTATAATATCAATTATTCCAGCTTGAATAAATCCAATAACTCTTCTTTCGTCAAACTAGAAAAACTTCCCTTAGAATTTTCTACAAAAATATCACTTAATTCTTTCTTTTTATTTTGAAGATTTAAAATTTTTTCTTCTATTGTATTTTTTGTAATAAGGTTAAAAACTTGAACAGTATCCTCTTGTCCTATCCTATGTGCTCTATCTGTTGCTTGATTTTGTGCAGATATATTCCACCAAGGATCCAGATGAATAACAACACTTGCCTTAGTTAAATTTAACCCAGTTCCACCTGCTTTTAAAGAAATTAAAAATAAAGGCACTGCTTCATTTTGAAAATCCTCAACCAATTGATTTCTTTTTACTTTATTCGTTTCTCCTGTCAGTATAAAATATGGAATTGATAGATTATCACATTCCTGTGCAACTAAGTCAAGTACAGTTGTAAATGAAGAAAATAGTAATATTCTCTGCTTATTTTCTATACTTTTTTTAATTAGCTCTATACAAGCATTAATTTTTGAAGAAGAAGAGCTTATATCTTCATATAGCAATCTTGGGTCTATACAGATTTGCCTCAATTTTGTTAGCATAGCCAAGACTTCAATTTTATTAGTATTAACATCTATACTTTGAGCCAAAGTTTCATTAATTTTTACAAGATTTGCTTGATATAGATTTTTTTCCTCTTGATTCATCTCAACAAAGTATGTTTCTTCAATTTTTTCTGGTAATTCTTTAAGCACATCTTTTTTTAATCTTCTCAATATAAATGGTTCAACCATATTTTTCAATCTTTCTGTAACATTCTTTTCAGCTTGCAAAACAATAGCTCTTTCATAATTTTTATAAAAATAATCATAGTTAAATAGATAACCATTCATTAAAAAATCAAAAATAGACCATATTTCAGCTAAACTATTTTCTAATGGTGTTCCTGTGAGAGCAAGCTTAAATTCTGAATTTATCTTTTTTACAGCCTGAGCTGCTTTTGTTTTATGATTTTTAATGTACTGTGCTTCATCAAGGATGATAGTATCAAATTCAATATTCTCATATAAATCAATATCTCTTTTTAAGTAATCATAGGAAGTTATCACCACTTCATTTTTTAAATTAGAAAGAAAATCCTCCCTATTTTTTCTATCTCCATATATTGATAGTATTGAAACTGATGAATTAAATTTATTGAACTCATTTTCCCAGTTTAAAATTAGTGAAGCTGGTGTAATAATTAAACAAGGTCTTTCTCTTTTTACACTTTCTAAATAAGTGATAACTTGTAAAGTTTTACCAAGTCCCATATCATCTGCTAGTATCCCGCCTAAGTTCATAGATCTTAATTTTAACATCCATTCAACACCAACAATTTGGTATTCTCTTAAAATTTTTTTATATTTAGCTGGAATTTCTTCAATTTTTTGCTCAAATAATTTATTAAAATCTTGATCTTTCTCTATATCTATATACTTATTTTGAAGAACATTTAATTGATGAGCTCTAAAATTTGGAATTTTTATATTTCCTTTTTTTAAATCAGTATCTTTTATATTAAAATCTTTTATAAAATCATCTAAAAATTCAAGTTGTTCCTGATCCATTAATATTATTTCGCCTTTTTTCAATCTATAATACTTCTTTTTAGCTCTATACTGATTTAGTATATCAATAATTTCTCCTTTATCTAAATCAGTTGAAGAGAAATCTAATTCCAAAAAATTAGAAGTTACTTTAACTCCAACAGAATAATTAATTTTTCTGGTTTTATTAAAGTTTTTAATAGACTGACTTAAATATATATCAGCATAAGTATGAAGTAACGGAATAATATCCTCTATAAATTTATCAATTTCTGATTTTTTATCTATAATCATAGTCTCATTTATTTCAAATACTTTTTGATGAGAATTTATATAGTTTTTTAAATTCTCAATAATATTAGGATTTAACATTTCAAATATCCCTACAATTTGAGTTAAATTTGTATTTACAAAATGATTTTTATATTCTATCTTAAATATAAGATGCCCATCACTGTTGATATCTAAATAAATTTTTGGTTTTTTATTTGAATAATTCTTAATTAAATCTAAATATTCTTCTGAAATATTAAAATGTTCCAATTTATCTTGAAAGAATGAAAAAACTTCAAAAAATTTATCTTCTGACAATATTAAACTTTCTCTTGCTAATTTATTAAATAGCTTCATTTCATATTCATTGATATTCATATATAGAAAAATTTTATCTTTTTTATCATATTTATAAATTTTATTTTTAGTAACAATAAAATTTTTCATTGTAAATGGAAGTTCATAATCAAATCTATAACTCCATTTTGATTTTTTTGTTTTATCTTCTTTTTTCTTTTCTTTTGGGTTATAGAATTTATTTTTAAGATATATTTCATAGTCTTTCTCATTTTTCTCTATAACTAATTCTGTTTTAAAATCTTCTTCTTGAAATATAATTTCACTATAAGGGCTATCAAAATAAGTATTATAAAAATCATCCATATTATTTTCATTTAAGTCTAGCATATTTTTCTTAAATTGATTTATGCTATTAGAATGTTTTATTATAAAATCTAATTGTTTTTTTGAAAAATCAGTAAAAGCATTATAGTACATACTGACTTTTAATTCTTTTCCAAAATTTTTAAATTCTTTATCTTTAATAGCAATTATAATTTGTGAATAAATATCTCTTATTGTATATAACTTATCTCTGCCTATTTTAAATTTTATTTGAGGAAAATTTCTACTACTATGAAGTTCATCAAATTCTATACTAGGTACTAAATTTAAAGAAGAAGTTTCTATTTTACTAAGTTTATCTATTATGTCTTCTTTTAAAATTTCTTTAAACCATTCATTATTAATTGTTTCTTGAATTATTTTACTTCTTTTTTCAAAATATTTTTCAATAGTTTCTTCTCTAACTTCATCTTTTTCATACTCGTAAGGAGCTTCTAAATTATTATCCATAACATATTTTGCTAATTGCCAAACATGACCACAAGGTTCCATAGAATTATGAAAACCACAAGTACATGAGCTATGCTCATAATTTCCTTCATCATTTATTGTTAAAGAAGTTTCATTTTCATAGCCAGCAATTATACTTTCCATCTCTATAAATGTAGAATTTATTTTATCAATATGAGTTATTTCTAATCTTATAATTCCATCCTCTAATTCTATATAATGTTTTTTAGCATAGTTTAAATTTCTATTATTTATATATTGAGTTTCTATGTCTAATAAATCAAGTTTCATTTTTGCTCTCCAAATTATTTAAAAATAGGCTGTTGCAAATATGTAACAGCCACAAATATTTTATTATTTTACCAAGTGAGTAATTTTCTCATCTTTAAAATCTAAATTATGTATAGAATTTATATATCTGATTGTTTTTGATAGTCCTCTCACAACAAGAGTTTGTGTTCTAGCAATACTTCCTTTTCTTTTTACACCTTCTAACAAATCTCCACCTGTGATACCAGTAGCAGAGAAAATTATTTCATCATCTTTTGCTAAATCATCAAGTTTTAAAATTTCTCCAACTTTTAACCCTTGTTCTTCACATCTTAATTTTTCAAATTTAGATATTTTATCATTTTCAAGAGAAGTCCCTTTAACTTCACTTCTAAGTTTTAATCTTGCTTGCATATCTCCACCCAGTGCTCTTATAACAGCAGCAGAAATGACTCCCTCAGGAGCTCCACCAACACCATAAAGCATATCTACATCTGAATCTATCATACAAGTAAGTATTGAGCCTGCAACATCTCCATCAGGTAGAGCATAAACTTTTATTCCCATAGCTTGTAAATCTTTTATCAATTCTTTATGTCTTGGTTTATCCAAAACAACTATCATTAAATCTTTCAATTCTTTATTTAATGCTTTGGCAACTGCATGAATATTATCTTCAAGAGGTTTAGATAAATCTATTTTTCCTTTTGCTTCTGGTCCAACAATTAATTTTTCCATATACATATCAGGAGCTTTTAAGAAACTTCCTTTTTTACCAACAGCTAACACAGTTATAGCATTTGGTTGTCCTTGGGCAGTCATTCTAGTACCTTCAACAGGGTCAACAGCAATATCCACGGGGTCAACATAGGTAACTGAATCTTTTTCTTCTTCATTATAGATTTGTCCAACTTTTTCTCCTATATATAGCATAGGAGCTTCATCAATTTCTCCTTCCCCTATTACTATTTCCCCATCAATTGCAAGTCTATTAAGCATAGTTCTCATAGCATCTACACCAGCTTGGTCAGCTGCTTCTTTTTTTCCTCTACCAACCCATTTATATGCAGCAAGTGCTGCTGCTTCTGTAACTCTTGCAAATTCCAAAGCTAGCTCTCTTTTCATTTTTCCTCCTCAGTATTTTCAGTTTTATTATTATTATTTTTTTCTACATATTTGTATATTACTTCATTTTCCTTTACCATCTGGAACATATCTCTTGCTACTCTTTCTTTTTCAAATTCATCATCTAAGGAAGCAATCTTTTTATCATATTTTTCTATATCTGCTTTTACTTCTTCAATTTTTTTATTAACAGCAATAATTTCTTCCTTTGTACTCTTTTTTTTAGAAAGACTATGTTTAATTTGAGGTACAACATTAAAACTTGATAATAATAAAATAATTATTACTATAAGCCATAACAATCTTTTATTCATTTTCTTCTTTTATCCTTTTTGTTTCTTTTTTTATATTTGCTAATTTCTTGGCTATAAGCCTTTTTGCCATAGGAGAAATTTTTTCAACAAATAAAATCCCATCTAAATGGTCATTTTCATGTTGTACTACAACAGCTAAAAAATTTTCTGCAATTTCTTCTACTTCTTCACCATTTTCATTTAAGTATTTTAATAGGACTCTTTTAGGTCTTTCAACTTTTTTATATATTCCTGGAACACTTAGACATCCCTCTTCAAATTCTTGTGTTTCTTCTGTTAAAGGAACAACTATTGGATTTATAACTTTTCTTACAACTCCATTTCCATCATCACAAACAAAAACTCTTTTGCTCACTCCTACTTGTGGTGCAGCAAGTCCAACTCCATCTGTTTCATACATAGTTTCAACCATATCATCTAAAAATTTTCTAAATTCATCATTTATTTCATTTAATTCTACTTCTTTTGCAATCTGTTTTAATACCTCTTCTCCATATCTTTTTATTTCATAAACCATAAATTCTCCCTACATCAAATTAACTGGATCTATATCAACAACTATTCTAACTTTCGTATTACTAAATTCATTTAATTTTTTCTTTAAAAATTTTTTAAAATTATCAATTTTCTTTTTACTACCCTTTGCAAAAATATTCATTCTATATCTCTTTTGAACCTTATATACCATACTTGGCATAGGTCCATATAGTTCCACATCCTGTGATTTTATCTCATCATAAAAGTTTTTAGATACCTCTAAAAGTCTTTCTTCATCTTCTGAACTAAGACCTATGTTTAAAATTTTTGAAAAAGGAGGATAAGAAAAAACTTTTCTTGAATTAATTTCTTTTTCATAGAATAAATCATAATTTTCTTCTTTACTATCTTTTATCACATTATTTTCTGGTTCATAAGTTTGAATAATAACTTTTCCTTTTTTATTACCACGCCCAGCTCTACCTGAAACTTGTGTTAATAATTGAAAAGTTTTTTCTCCTGATCTAAAATCAGGAAAATTCAAAATTATATCAGAATTTATTACTCCAACCAAAGTTACATTAGGAAAGTGTAAGCCCTTAGCTATAATTTGAGTTCCTATCAAAATACTATATTTTTTATCAGAAAAATCTTTATATATTTTTGAAAAATAATCTTTATTCCTTGATAATTCACTATCAACCTTTATCATAGGAACATCAAAATATTTTTTTAACTCTTCCTCTATTCTTTCAATGCCCTTACCACTATGAATTAAGTTTGTACTACCACATTTTGAGCATTTTCCTGTGTAATGAATTTGTTTTCCACAGTAATTACATTTATACTTATTAGTACTTTTATAGTAACTCATTTTAATAGAGCAATTATCACATTCTTCAACATAACCACAATCTTTGCATTGAATATATGTAGAATAACCTTTTCTATTAAGTAGCAGTATAACCTGTTCATTTTTTAATAAGGTATTTTTTATTTCTTCAAGAAGTGCTTTACTAAAAAATAAATCTTCTTCCTGTTTCATATCAACTATTTGTATATCTGGCATTTCAGCATTACCATATCTATTATCTAAATTTAAAAGTTCATATATACCAGTTTTTGCATAATAATAACTTTCAATAGATGGAGTTGCAGAACCTAAAATCAATTTTGCACCTTCATCAAGACATCTTTTTATAGCCACATACTTAGCATTATACCTTGGACTACTATCTTGTTTATATGTTGCTTCATGTTCTTCATCTAAAATAATATATTTTAAATTTTTTACTGGCGAAAAGATAGCAGATCTAACACCTAAAACTATTTTCTTCTCACCACTATATATACTTTCCCATTCTTTTGCTCTTTCTATATCACTTAGACTACTATGTAATATAGCAATATTATTTTTAAATTCCTCTTGAAATCTCTCAACCATCTGTGGAGTTAAAGAAATCTCTGGAACTAAAAATATACTTCCATAACCTTTAAAAAAAGCTTTTTTTATAAGCTCTATATATATTTCTGTTTTTCCAGAACCAGTTACTCCTTTTAAAAGAAAATATTTTTTATCAGATTTTTCTATACTTTCTTTTACAAGTAATTGTTCTTTATTTAAAATACTTTTATTTTCTGTTACATTTTCTATTATATCAGAAATATATTCCTTTTTTTCATTTATATTGGCTTCTATTTTTAATATTTCTTTTTCTTCTAATTCTCTTATATCACTTCTTTTAAATTTTTCTTCTAATTTTTCTTTTTTTATAATAGTTTTTTTATAAAAATAGTTAAATATTTCTTTATTTTCTTCTTTTAATTCTGAAAACTTTTTTATATTTACACAAATATTATTATCATTTATATATAGAAAATTTTTATTTATTAAACTATCAACAATAGATTTTTTAAATTTTGTTTTAGCTGTGCCATAAGAAATTATTGTTAAAGAAAAAATATATTTAATTATCTCATTATTCAAATATTTACTTAAAATATCAAGTTTATTAAGATTAATAGAATAAACATTGTTATAAGATATTTTAATTTTCTTTGGTATCATAGCTTTTATTACACTATCATAGGAAGCCAAATAATAATCTACCATCCATTCTATAAGTTTTATTTGCTCATTTGATAATTTTAATGAATTTTTTACCTTAGATGAAATATTCAATACTTTGAACTCAAAACTCTCTTTTAAATTTTTTCTTATTATAAAACCTGATTTTTTTATATTTCTAAAAGGTACAATAACATTTTCCCCAACTTCAAATTCATCATTTTTATCAGAGTAAGTGTATATTCCTTTCATTGAGTCTATATAAATATCAAAGTATTGCATATTCTCACCAACTAATTATTTCAATATAATTTTAACTTTTTTAACATTTTTTAGGCTATCTCCAGCAGCTGGTATTTGTTCTTCAACAAGCCCTGTTCCAGTAACTTCTATATCTATATTAGTTTCTTTAAAAACAGCTAAAACTTCTTGTGGACTCATACCTTCTAAATCTGGCATAACATCTTCATAACTTATAGCATCTAAACTAGATTTTATATTTTCTCCACTTTCGTCTTTTGAATTTGTAACATTTATAGTTTCCACATTTTTAGCAAAGCCTTCTTCTTCTTTTATAATTCTTCTGATAACATTACCAACCACAGGAGCAGCAACAACTCCTCCAAATTTATTGGCTTGTATATCTGCTTGTGGTCTCATAAACATTGCCATCACTATATATTTTGGCTTATCAGCAGGGAAAAATCCAATAAATGAAGATAGATACTCATTTCTAATATATCCAGATTTACCAGCACTTAATTGTGCAGTTCCTGTTTTTCCACCAACAGCATATCCTTCAATACGAGCTCTTTTTCCAGTACCTTTATCAACAGTATCTTCTAAAATGCTTCTCATTTTTTCAGATACTTCTTCTGATATAACTTTTCTTACAACAGTAGGAGTATTTCTCATTACCACAGTTCCATCACTATCTGTTATTTTTTCAACTATATATGGTTTATATAATGTTCCACCATTTATAACAGCAGAAAATGCAGTTATCATTTGTATAGGTGTTATTACTACTCCTTGTCCAAATGCCATATTATTTTTTTTCAAACCATCCCAATCTTTATATGAACTTGTATATGGTTTTAATTCATTTGGAAAATCTACTCCTGTTTTATCATAAAGTCCATAGGCTTTTAAATAATCTTCAAAAAGAGCATTAGTAAAATAATCACTTATAAGTACCATACCAACATTACTTGATTTCATAACAACTTCTCTTGCTGTTAGAATTCCCCTTGTAGATCTGCTACTTTCTCTGATTGTCTTTTTAAATCTTTTAATTTTCCCATCACCAACATCAAATTTTGTATTTTCATTTATAAGTTTCTCATTCATAGCAGCAGCTACTATAAGAGGTTTAAATATAGAACCTGGCTCATATTGGCTTTGAAATATATTATTTCTTAATAAATTTTTATCCTTTGAAAAAGCTGCCACAGCTAAAATTTTCCCACTATTTGGATCCATAATAAGTCCATAGGCTTCATAAGCATTAGTATTTTCAAATTGAGTTTTAATTTCATCATTTAGAATAAAATTCAAATCAGCATCTATTGTTAAATAAAGATTTTTTCCATTCAAATCTGAAAATAAAGTTTCCTTTGAAAGTGCTAAAATATTTTTTTTATTTAATCCATAAAGTTTAGTAATATCTCTTTTCTTTTCAACTAAATAATTTTGATATTGCTTTTCTAAACCAGAAATTCCCAATCTTTCATCTTTGGAATCTTTTGTAAATCTGACCATACCTATTAATTTTTCATATTCATCTTGTTTATAATATATTCTTTCAATAGATTTTTCAAAATCTAAAACTGTCTTATATTTTGGGCTTCCTTTTATTTTTTTTCTTTCAATATTTGCTAAAAGTTCATCTATTTTTTCTTTCTGCTCATCATCTATATCTTTTACAAGTCTTTTATATTTATTCCCTTCACTAGCTAATTTTAATAAATTTTCTACCACATTGTCTTCTAATTTTACTATTTTACTATCTCTTATCGCTTCAATATCTTTTATAATTTCATCGTGTAATTTTTCATCATTTAAAAGAGATGGATTAATAGAAATTGTGTATTTTCTTTTATTAAAAGCTAATTTTTTTCCTTTATCATCATATATTAGACCTCTTTGTCCACTTTCTTTACTGATACTTAATAATTGCTCATTCATAAGAGCTTCATATTTTGATTTTTGAAGATATTGTATACCAAGCAATCTAAGTGCATAAAGAATTAGAAAAAAGAGTATAATCAATAACATTATACTGCTTCTTTTTGAAAATAATTGTTTCTTTCCCCAGTTACTGACCACTGCAAGAGAAAATACTAAATAGATCATTAAAAACCAAAAAAATGTTAGAAGAAAAAAACTTTTATTATAAATAAAAAATCCAGATATAGATAAAACAACTAATAAGAATAGTATAGCCACTATTTTTTTAATTTTTTTCTGCAACTTCTCCTCCTAAACTCTTTAATGTTCTACTATAATCTTTATCTATTATAATTTTTTCTATATTATCAGTAATTTCACCATCTTGTAATATATATATTTCCTCACCTGTATTAGCAATAAAATCATATATCTCTTTTAAAGAGACCTCTTCTATGTTTTTAGCTATACAAAAGACTTTTTCTGAATAATCTCTACTACTAAGTACATAACCACCTCTGATTAAATCATCTAATGCATTTCCAATTAAAAAAGGAGATGAAGTAGTAACTTTTCTTAAATCAGTCATATTTGGAGGAGATTGATTATTTAAGTATCTTTTTACAATCTCTTCTAAAACTTTAAATGTTATATACAATTTTGAATTAAAACTGATATTAATAGTATCATTTTCTATATTTATATCAAAATTAGCATTTTGAATTAAATATGTTATATGTACTCCTAAAATTACTATAAACCAACATATTCTTACCCATATCAAAAATATAAATATTACTGAAAACCCACCATATACTGTATTATAGCCTATCAATAAAAATTGTAATAAAATAAAAATATACTGAAATAGTAAAAAAGCTATTGATACTATTACAGATGCTATAAAAGCAGGAATAATTTTTACCATTGTATTTGGCATAACTAAATAAAGTGCCATAAAGAATATTGTCATACTTATTAAAGGAAAAATATTTTTTACTATATAATAAAGAAATACTATTTCCTTTATTTTTGATAACAAAAATAGTACAAGTCCATTTAAAATAATAAATAATAAAGGTAAAAAAATAAAAAATGATATATAATCACTGATTTTTCTTATTATACTTCTTGATTTTTTTATATGCCAAATCTCATTAAAAGAAGCTTCAATAAGAGAGAACATTTGTATAAATGTCCAACCTAAAAATAAGAAACCAACTCCTGCTAAAACATTGCTTCTGGCATCCATTAATAAATTATTTGAAAAATCAGTAAGTAATTCCAATGTTCCACCTTTTAGAGGAGCTATATCTTTAATCTGATTTATTATATAGTCTTCTGCTCCAAACCAACTACTTAAACTAACTAGAATAGCAAGTATTGGAACTATTGCCAAGATAGTATAAAAAGATAGAGATGTTACCCAAAAGCTAGAATTAGCACTTTGATACTTTTCGTATGCTCTTTTCAACATCAATTTTAAATTTTTAGTATTAAATTTCTTTGAACCAAAATTTTCAAATAAATTTTTCATATTCTGCTCCAACAATTATTTTTTTATAAAATTATTATTAAAATAACTCGAACTTGCTGAATCTATTGAGGAAAAAGTCATAGGTGTTAAAATATAATCTCCTACTCTTACCATTTTCTTTTCCTTAGTTGAATTATAGTAGTAAAAAGGATCATCTGTTGTATTTAAAGCCTTTAAAACTTTATTGTCAACTTTGATTGCTTTTACTTCTTGTCCATTTATTGTATAAGTTTGTGCTTCTGTCAAAAGTGGTAAAACTTTTTCCATAACATAATATTCTGATAAAATTTCTGTTGCTCCACAAGTCATAGATAATAGAGCTAATATTGCTAAAACTTTTTTCATTTTTACTCTCCTTATTTCTATTTTTTATAAACTTTTAATGCTTCTTCAAGCACTTTCATTGCTTTTTCTATATCATCTTCTCCAACACAAAAAGAAAATCTTACTTCATTTTTTCCTAGACCTTCTGTCTCATAAAAACCTTCCCCCGGAGCAAGCATAACTGTTGAATTATCATATACAAACTCAGTTAAAAGCCATTTACAAAAATCTTCTGAACTTTCAACTGGTAATTTTGCAAAAGCATAAATTGCACCCTTAGGAGTTGAACAAGTTACACCTTCTATTTTATTCAAAGAATTTACTATAATGTCTCTTCTTCTTCTATAAATTTCTTTAATTTCTTTAAAATATTCCTTAGGAACTTTCATTAAATTAGCAACTGCATATTGTTCAACAGTTGGTGCAGCAAGCCTTGCTTGACAAAGTTTCATTATATATGTCATAAAATCTTTATTTTTTGATACTAAAAACCCAACTCTTGCTCCACAGGCACTATAATGTTTAGAAACACTGTCTATAATAATAACATTTTCCTTAGCTTTTTCTATATCTAATAAAGAATGATGTTTATCCTTATCATCATATATAAATTCTCTATACGGTTCATCTGCAATAACAAATAAATCATTTTCTACTGCTAAGTCTGCTAATAATTTTACTTCTTCTTCTGTATATACTTTTCCTGTTGGATTACAAGGATTAGAGTATAAAATAGCTTTTGTTTTAGAATTAATCAATTTTTGAATTTCTTCTTTTTTAGGTAAAGCAAAATCATTTTTTATATCTGTTGGTATAGGAATAATTTTTGCTCCTGAAATATCTAAGAAACTTTTATAATTTGAATAAAAAGGTTCTGGAATTAAAACTTCATCATCTGGATTACAAATAGCAAGCATTGCAAATGTTAAAGCCTCACTTCCACCTTCTGTAACAATTATATCTTCTTTTTTTAGAAAATGACCATCTCTTGCATAAACTTCTATAACTTGTTCTAATAAAACAGATATTCCTCTTGAATCTGCATATCTTATAACATGATCTGGTATATTTTTTAAACCTTCAAAAAACAATTTAGGTGTTTCTATATTAGGTTGTCCTATATTTAATCTGTAAACTTTTATTCCCTTTTTTTCTGCTTCACTAGCCAAAGGAGCTAATTTTCTAACAGCTGAATATTTCATATTTTTAACCCTATCTGAAATTCTCATTTATTTTCCTCCATTATATTATTTCTATATTTACATTATATAATTATATAATATTTTCTAAAAAATGTATATAACTAATAATTTGATTTTTATTTTATCTTCTTCAATGAATTAATAATATAATATTAGTATTTTTATAACAATAATGATAGAATAAGAGAAAAACTAAAATTAGTTAGTAATAAATTATTTTTTTGTTAAATTTTGTAGAAAGGAAGATTATGAATAAATTAATTTTTAATTATTTAGCTTACAATAATCAAAATCAAAATGAATTATATTTTAAAATGAATAAAATCATAAATGAAGATAGTTCAGACAATACTCTTGTTGTTGTAGAAAGTGGAATGGCACAAAAACATTATTTTGCTTATGTGAATAAGTCAAAATTATTAGTAAAAAATAATATTATTGCTTTTGAAGATTTTTTAGATAGAATTTTTCTTTCAAATAAAAAAGTTTTAGGAGATATTAAAAGATTTTTTCTTTTTTATTCTTGTTTAAAAGAGGATATTAAAAAGAAATTAAACATAAATAATTATTTTGAATGTATAGAAATTGCAGATGATTTTTTTGAATTTTTTTCCTATATAAAAAATAAAGATATGTTAAAATTCTTAAATTTATCTAAATGGCAGGAAGAAAAGTTTGAAATATTTTTTGAAATAAAAGAAGAAATGGATAAATTTTTAGATAAAAATTCATATATTCCAAGTGATTGGCTATATTCTTTGGAAAATTTAGATTTAACTTATATAAAGAAATATAAAAAAATAGTTTTTTATGATATAGTTGATTTTCCACATAATTTTTTAGAGATAATAAATAGTATTCAATCTGTTTGTGAAGTAGAAATTCTTTTACAAATGGAAAATAAAGACTTTGATATGGAAAATTTAAAATTGAATAAAGTTAGTCTTCCTGATAAACAAATAGATGTGAAACTTTCAAAATATACAAATGATTTAGAGCTACATACTATGATTAAAACTAATCAATATGATGGCTATTTTTCTACTGACTTAAATAAGGAAGATAGATATTCAATATTTACAAAATCTAATAAATTCTATTTGAATGATACAAAATTTTATCAAGTTATAGAAACTTACTTAAATCTTTTAAATGGAATAGACTATAAAAATAAAAAATATATAGATATTTTCCTTGTGAAAGAAAATATTTTTAAAAATGCCTTTATGAGTTTTTATGGTTTAGATATAGAAGATTACAGATGTTTTGAAAAAATAATTTATAATGATTATAGATATATTTCTTTGGAACTTTTAAATATAGATTACTATTCATATTATTTAAAAGATAATGAAAATTTAAAAATTAAATTAAAATTGATATTTGAAACTTTAAATGATATAGAAAAAATAAAGGATATAAATAGTTTAAATGAGTTTTTATGTGATAAATTTTTTAGCTCAAAAACTGATATAGATTTTTTTATTGAAGACAAATTTGATACTCTATATGACAAAATTTATGAAATTTTAGGACTTTTAAATTCAAATGAGAATATAGATTTTTTTAAAAATTTTAATAACTTTTTTAAATCTAATTTAGGAAAAAATATCTTTACTCTATTTTTTAATTATCTAAATAAAATTGATATTTACTCTATACAAAAAAATAAGAATAAAGATAATGAATTAAAAAATTTAAACTTAATAAAATACTCTGTTAAAAATATAGAGAACCCTGCTATTATTTATACGGATAACCAAACTCTACCCAAAATAAAGGTTAATAATAATTTATTTACTGAGCAACAAAAAATAAAATTAGGTATAAAAACTAATGAAGATGAGATTTTAATTCAAAAATATAGATTTTTTCAAAATTTATTATCTTTAAATAAGGTAGATATTTATTCTTTGGTAGATAAGGATAATAATATAGATTTTTCTGCTTTTGTCTATGAATTTATAAATAAATATACAGCTTTGGAGAATAATACAGATAACTTAAAACAATATTTTAAAGCTATATATTCAAAGGAAAAAACAGAGAATTTCTCTAAAGATAAAACTTTTTTTAGAGCTTATCTAAAAGAAAAAACAGATTTTAAAGACAATATATTAAAAATAGGTGCTTATGACTATATAGAGCTTAAAAAAAATGAAACTTTTTTCTTTTTAGATAAAATTTGTGAAATTGAAAGTTCAGATGAAATAGTAGCAGATATTGGAATATCTGCAAAGGTTTTAGGAAATATTTTACATAAAACTTTGGAAGAAATATTTAGAGAAAATTGGAAAAATATTCTACAATCTTCTGAAAACTTATTAATTTCAAATGATATTATTGAAAAATATTTAAAAAGAAATATTTGGAAAGAAGAATTAAAAATTGAAATATTTATGAAAAACTATATTAATGAAGTGCTAACTCCAAGGCTTGTATCTAATATAGAAAAGTTTTTTAAGGTTCTATATGAAGAATTAAAAGGGGAGAAAATTTTAAGAATTGAGGCAGAAAAGAAATCTAAAACTCAGGATAAGGCTTATTTAAAATATGACGAAATAGAAGTATTTTTAAATGGTAGAGCTGATTTATTGATAGAAACTTCTAAGGCAAGATATATTGTAGATTTTAAAACAGGTGGATATAAGAAAGAGCAATTAGAATTCTATGCAATAATGTTCTATGGTTCAGATAATTCTTTACCTGTTTATAGCACTGCCTACAATTTTTGGGATGAACAAGAGGCAAAAAACTTTAAGTTTGAAAAGCAATTAATAGATAAGTTACCAGAAAAAGATAGTCAATTTAAAGAATTACTTATAGAATTTTTTAAGAATAAATATTATGTTTTACCTAAAAAATCTGCACTAAAAGAAAGTGATTATGATTTTAATGAATATTACAGATATAAAAATATAATTCCATTGGACAAAATGACAGGTGATATTGATGAATAAAATAAAAAATTTAGTTCTAAAAGCTAGTGCAGGAACAGGTAAAACTTATAGACTTTCACTTGAATATATAGCTGCTTTATGTAAAAAGGGAGATATAGAACCAATAGATTATAAAAATATCTTAGTTATGACTTTTACAAGAAAGGCAACTGCTGAAATAAAAGAGGGAATATTAAATAAACTTTCTGAATTTATGGAAATATATGAGATAAGTAAAAAATCTGAATTTTCTGTGATAGAAGCTATTTCAAACAGTAAATTGATAGATGATAAAAAGAAAAGTAATTATTTTAATCTTATTGATAGTATTAAAAATATTGAGCCGAATTTACTTATAGATAATAATTTTTTAGAAAATCTATCAAAAGTTAATAAGGAGATTATTAAGAATAAAGAAAAACTGAAAATTTACACAATAGATGCTTTTTTCAATATTATCTTTAAAAATATTGTTACAAATTTGATGAAAATAAAATCATACACTATGTTAGATGAAGAAGATAATTTCAGTTATTATAAAAAAGTATTAGAGAATATTTTTAATAATGAGAAATTATTTAATGATTTTAAAAATTTCTTTACTGAAAATTCTGAAAAAAATATAGATAACTATATTTCAATAATTCAAAGATTAATTTCTTCAAGATGGAAATATATTTTATCTTTAAATGATAATCCTAAACCTACAAAAAAAGAAAAATTTAATATCACTAAATCAAGTATAGAAATTTTAAGAGAAATTTTTTCATATATTGAAAATGATTGTAAAAAAGATTTAGATGATGTCTTGAAAACTGATTATAAAAAATATATTGGAAAAACTGAAAAAACTCAAAAAGAATTTTTATTTAAAGATTTTAAATTATTATTTAAGAGTGGAACAGCTGGACTTATTTACAATGGAAATAAGTTAAAAAAAGCTAGTGATGCAGAACATAAAGAATATATAAATGCAAGGCATGAAGAATTAAGAGAAATTCTATCAAAAGAAATATTTAATGAAGTTTTAATTCCTTATGAAGAAAAAATATTTGAGTTGAGTTCAGAAATCTATAATCTCTACGATAGTTTTAAAATTAGAGATAAAAAATTTACTTTTAGTGATATTGCAATCTATACCTATATGGCTATATTCAATAAAAATAACGCTTTAAGAAATGAGAATGGACTAACAGATATATTTTTTGAAACATTGGATATGAATATTGAAGCGATTTTTATTGATGAATTCCAAGATACAAGTATACTACAATGGAAGATACTATATGAATTTACTAAAAAAGCTAAAACTGTAATCTGTGTCGGAGATGAAAAACAAAGTATCTATGGTTGGAGAGATGGAGAAAAAAGGCTATTTGAAAATCTTGAAGCTATTTTGGATGCTAAGAAAGATAGTTTAGGTAAATCATATAGAAGTGATAGAAATATTGTTTTTTATTGTAACCAGTTTTTTAAAGCTATTGAAAAAATAGAAGATTGGAAATTTCCTATAAGTGAAGTCAATTCAAAAAATGATGGTTATGTGAAAGCCATTTGTATAAAAGATTTACAAGATAAAATAGAAGATGAAGAGCAAAAGAAAGAACTTAATATCAATACTGTACTATTACAAGAATTGAAAAATTTTGAGCCTTATGATAATGTTGCAATAATAGCAAGAACTAATGCTGAACTTTCAAAAATTGCTAATCTTTTAGAAGATGAAAAAATTCCTTATATTTTAAATAATGAAAAGAATATTTCAGAATATTCTGGTATTTTTGAATGTTTTGAATTATTAAAATATTTAGTCTATGAAAATGAATTAGCACTATTTAATTTTATTTCTTCTCCTTTAAGTAATTTTGGAACTGATGAAATTGAGATTTTATTAAAAAATAAAAAAGAATTGTTTTCATATATAAATTTTTCACAGGATAATGATTTTATAAATTCCTTAGATAAAAAAATTATAAGATTTTTAGAAAAAATTGTATTTTTAAAAAAGAATTATAAAAATTTTACTGTACAAGATTTAATTTTTGAAATTATAAAAAAATTTCAATTTATAGATTATTTCAATAAAGATAATGAAGTAAAAAATATTTATGATTTTTATTTATTAACAAACTATTATTCTTCAATTTTAGAATTATTAAATGATTATAAGGAAAATAAACTAATTCTTTCAGATACAAACTCTGAAAAAAAGGGTGTTGAATTAGTAACTATACATAAATCAAAAGGTTTAGAATTTAAAACAACTTTTGTTATAAAAAACAGTAAAAAATCTAAAACTGATGATATAGATTTCTTATTTGAAATGAATGATAAATATGATGAAACAGTATTTTCATTATTTTGTAAAAAAGGTTATAAGAGTATTTTAGAAACTTGTTTTGAAGAAAGAATAGAAAATTATGATAAAAAAATAAAAGAAGAAGAAATTAATAATTTCTATGTTGCATTAACAAGACCTAAAAATAATCTTATAGTTATATATGAAGATAGGCTTTTTGAAGAGAAGTCTTTAAAAGAAATTAACTTAGAAGATATTAGCTTTGAAAAATCAGTTATTAATGATTTCTTTGATTGCAAAATAGGAGAATTTTCTTTTAGTGAGAAAAATTCTAATAATGAGGATACAGCAAAAGAAAATCTAGAAAGAGATTTGTTTAATTCTCAACCTTATTTTATTTCATCAATTTATGAAAATGAAGAAGAAGTTGAAAAGATTGATATAAATGATAGTAAATTTTTACTTGAAACAGAAGAAAAAAGAATGATAGGGATTTTAGTTCACTATTTCTTTGAAAATTTAAAATATGGAACAGATGAAGAAGTAGAATTTTCTAAAACTTTATGTTATAAAAAATATCTTTCATATTTTGGAGAAGAAAAATTAAATAAAATCTTCTCAAAAGAAAATATTGAAATGTTTCTAACTAAGGATAAAGAAATTTTCTCTAAAAAATGGGACTATATTTATTCTGAATATGTTTTATATGACTATGAAGAAAAGAAAGAATATAGAATAGATAGACTTATGATAAAAGATAATGGAGATGGAACAGGAGAAATCTATATAGTAGATTTTAAAACTGGTGGAAAAAATCAAAACCAATTAGATACATATAGAGATGTATTAAAGAAAAATTTTGAAGAATTACAAAAATATGAAATACGAACTAAATTTTTGGAATTTAATATTTAAAAAATAAGGCTACTATGTTAGTAATATTAAGTAAAAATAATTCGTTACTAGCCAGATTTTTTAACGGATAAAAATTAAGAATTCGCTGCAAATTCAGCCAACTTGCTGACAAGTCAGCTTCAAACATGCTGAGATTTGCTCGGCTCATTCTATTTAATTTTTATCCTAAAATCTGGAATGTAACTCTCTTATTTTTATTAATATTATAGAAAATAAAATCATAGTAGCTTTATTTTATAAATTTTCTTTATTAAAAATATATTATCAATTTATCCTTCTAATAACTTTTGATACAATTCTTTATACCTTCTTGCAGGTTTATCCCAAGAGTTATCTCTTTTCTTAGCATTCTTAATAATTTCTTTCCAAACCTTAGGTCTATGATACATTTTAATAGCATATCTTAAAGTTTTCATCATATCATCGGCGTTATTTTGTTTAAAACCAAAACCATCTCCCTCACCTGTATACTCATTATATGGTTTTACAGTATCTTTCAAACCTCCTGTTTCTCTTACAACGGGTATACAACCATATCTCATTGCTATCATTTGAGAAAGTCCACAAGGCTCAAAAACTGATGGCATTAAAAATATATCTGCTCCTGCATAAATTTCAGTAGATAATTGTTGATTAAAACCAATATATGAACATACTCTACCTTTATGCAGATATTCTTGATAAGCAAAGAAATGTTCATAACGTTTTTCACCTGTTCCTAAAAGAACAAATTCTATCCCTAAGCCCATCAATTCATCAAATTTTTCAACAATATAATCTAATCCCTTTTGTCTATCTAAACGAGTTATAATAGCAACTAAAGGTGTTTCTTCCTCTACATCTAAACCTAATTTCTTTTGCAATTCAGCTTTTAATATCTTATGAGATTTTTTAAATAAAGGATATGAAGATTTATCAATTCCATTGGTTATACCTGATAACTTATAGTCATATTTTTGAAATAACCCATGTATTCCTTCTCCAAATTCTGGAGTTTTTATTTCTTCTGCATAACTATCACTCACTGTTGTGATATAATCAGAGTAAACAACTCCGCCCTTTAAAAAAGAAATCATATCATAATATTTTATTCCATCTTCTTGAAAGTATTTTGCTCTATCAATTTCCAATAAATCTTCTATTACATTATTAAAGAAAAATCCTTGAAATCTAAGGTTATGAATAGTAAAAATAGTTTTTATATCATATATTCCCCTTTCTTTTAAATATATTGGTATAAGAGCAGTTTGCCAGTCATTACAATGGATAATATCTGGTTTAAATTTTGTAATATCCATAGTTTCAACTACTGCTTTACAGAAAAATAAAAATCTTTCACAATCATCAAATTCACCATAGACATTAATTCTTTTAAAATATCTTTCATTATCTACAAAATAATAGATAATTCCTTCTAATTCAACTTCTTCTATCCCAACATATTCATTGTGATGAGCAACCCAGATTTCTTTATGTCCTAAGTGTTTAGCATTTTTAAAATAATCTTTTGAAATTTTGCTATACTTAGGTAAAATAACTCTAACATCTACTTTTTCTTTTTGTACTAAGGCCTTTGGTAGAGAGTATGAAACATCTCCTAAGCCACCTGTTTTTACAAAAGGAAATGCTTCCCCTGTTGCAAAAAGAACTTTCATTCTTTATCCTCCATTATTATTTATTTTTTATATAATTCATTAAATCTTGATATTGTTTTGTATTCCATTTCATACTTTTTTCTATAACCAGTGGATATTCTCTTGAAGCTGAAAGTTTTTCATTTTCATGAATAATATTATTTTTATCTACAATAACATTTTTTAAATATGCACCTTTTTTTATATGACAATCTTGTAAAATCACACATTCTTCTAAAACTACGTCTTTTTCTATTATAGCACCTCTTGATAGAATACTATTTTTAACTGTTCCTTCAATAATACAACCATTTGAAACTAATGAATTTTCTACATCTGCTGTTTCTTTAAAAAGAGTTGGTGGAGTGTCTTTTACTTTTGTAAGAATTTTTCTGCCACTTTTTAATCCAAAGACATCATCTCTTACTTTTTGATTTAATAAATTCATATTAAAATCAAAATATTCTCTTGTAGAATTTATACATTGTAAATAACCTTTAAATTCATAGGCATTTATATTTAGAGATGGTAAATTTCTAGCAATTATTTCAGAAAGTACATTATATTTTCCCTCTTGTATGCTATCAACCAATAATTTTAACATTAATTCCTTACTCAAAACAAAGGCATCTAAAGAAATATTTTCTTCTTCTTTAAAAAATAAATTTTGTCCTATTCCTATAACACGATTATTTTCATCAATTTTTACTGATGAGCAGTGATTAAAATGTTCATTAGCTTTTTTAACCTTTTTATAAACCATAGTTATTTCTTTGCCAGAAGCCTCATGTTTTTCAATTAAATCAGCAATATCTAGATTATATATCATATGAGCATTTAACACAACTATATTTTTTTGTGTACTCCTGAAAAAATATTCCATATTTTTTCTAATTCTTGACTGATTCAAAGAAAAATTACTGTCTAACATTTGTTTAAAAATAAATATACCATCTTTTTTTCTTGCCAAATCCCATTCTGCTCCCATGCCTATATGGTCAGTTAAGGAGTTTAATTCTTCATTACCACAAAATAATCCCACATTTCTAATTCCTGCATTAACAACATTAGATAGAGAAAAATCTATAATTCTATATGAGCCTCCAACAGGAATAGATGCCAAAGCTCTAACTTTTGTTAAAGGACTAATATTTTCTTTATTTTCACCTAAATAAATTATTGCCATATAATTTCTAATCATATTCTCAAGCCTCCATTCCTATTATTTAACTAATGATTGACTATCTATAATTTTTTTCTCTCCTACAACTGTAATTTTTTCACCATCACCAATATTTATATTATCGGCTATTTTTACATTATTTGCTATTATAGCTTTTCGTATAGTTACATTATCACCAATTTCTGTATCTGCCATAATTATAGAATCAACAATCTTAGTATTTTTTCCTACTTTTACACCAGAGAATATAACTGAATGTTTTATTTCCCCCTCTACAAGACAACCTTTATCTATTAAAGTATTTTGAACCTTAGAACCTTTTTCAAAGTATGAAGGCGTATATATACCTTGTCTTGTGTTTATTCTCCAAGTTTTATCAAACAAATCTAATTCATTGTCTTCTGATAATAAATCCATATGTGCATCCCAAAAACTTTGAATAGTTCCAACATCTCTCCAATAACCTTTAAAAGGATATGCAAACATTCTTTTGCCATCTTTTAACATATTAGGAATTATATTTTTTCCAAAATCATTATCTGAATTTGGATTTTGTTCATCTTTATCTAAGTATTCTTTTAGCAAGCCCCAGTTAAAAATATATATACCCATTGAAGCTAAATCACTCTTAGGCTCTTTTGGTTTTTCTTCAAATTCATATATAGACATATCGTCTCTTGTGTTCATAATACCAAAACTTGGAGCATCTTTTAAAGGAACTTTAAAAACTCCTATTGTAGCATCTGCCGCTTTTTGAATATGAAATTGTAACATCTTATCATAATTCATTTTATAGATATGATCACCTGATAAAATTAAAACATATTCTGGATCATATTCATCTATGAATTTAATATTTTGATAGATAGCATTGGCTGTTCCTTTATACCAGCCTTTTTCATCATTTTTTCTCGTATGAGGTTGTAAAACTGTAACTCCTCCATCCATTCTATCTAAATCCCATGGAGAACCTCTACCGATATGATTATTTAAAATACGTGGTTCATATTGAGTTAACACACCAACAGTATCTATACCAGAATTAGAGCAATTTGTTAAAGTAAAATCAATTATTCTATATTTGCCTCCAAAAGCCACAGCAGGTTTTGCAATATCTTCTGTTAATTCTTTAAGACGAGTACCTTGTCCACCTGCTAATATCATAGCAATGATTCTTTTTTTCTTCATTTAAGCCCTCCTTATTCCCCTTTTATATTTTAATTTTTATGTTTTAAAAATATAGTTGAATTTTTAGCAATCTTTATTTCTATGTACTGTTCTCTATAATTCCAAGATTTTTTTATTGCCTTATATCTTCTTTTCTTTCCTTGATAAGAGCCTCCAAATTTTTTTTCATTACTGTCTAAAATAACTTCATATTCCCCATCTTCCACTGGAACTCCAAGAGGGTATTTTTCATGGTCTTTTCCTGAAAAATTAAATACTGCTATAATAAAATCTTCCATATTAGGAGTTTTTCTTAAAAAAATTAGCATATTTTCATTTATATTTTCATGTTCTATCCATTCAAAACCATCTTGTCCATCATGCCAAAGAGCTTCTTCTTCTAAATACATTTTATTTAGAGCTTTAACATACTTTTGTATATCTTGTGAACCTCTATTATCCTTCAATAATTGCCATTCTAATTGCTCATAATATCTCCATTCAAGCCCTTGTACAAATTCATTTCCCATAAAATTTAATTTTTTACCTGGGTGAGCCATTTGATAAGAATATAAATTTCTGACATGAGCTAATTTATCTTCATAGTAACCAGGCATTTTATTTAAAATAGAATTTTTTCCATGAACTATTTCATCATGTGATAATGGTAATATAAAATTTTCTGAAAAAGCATACATAAAAGAAAATGTTAATTTTCCATGATGTGATTTTCTAAAAAATGGATCTTGCTCCATATATTTTAATGTGTCATTCATCCATCCCATATTCCATTTAAAATCAAAACCAAGTCCACCATCTGCTTGATATTTAGTTACTAATGGCCAAGCAGAAGAATCTTCTGCTATCAACATAACATCTGGATATTCTTCATGTAAACTTTGATTTATATATTGTAAAAATTCTACTGAATGTTTATTTTCACTCAATCCATCTCTATAATAAAGCATATTAGAAACTGCATCCATTCTTATACCATCTATATGAAATTCTTTTACCCAAAAGTATAAATTAGAAAGTAAAAAACTTCTTACCTCATTTCTTGTAACATTAAAGTTTGCACTACCCCATTCATTTTCTCCAAGACTTGGATCTCCATACTCATAACAAGCACTACCATCAAAACGATATAACCCATGTGAGTCTTTACAAAAATGTCCTGGTACCCAATCTAAAATTACACCTAAATTATTTTTATGAAAATAATTTACAAAATACATAAAATCTTCTGGCATTCCATAACGGCTAGTTACTGAATAATATCCTGTACCTTGATATCCCCAAGAACCATCAAATGGATATTCAATAATAGGCATAATTTCAATATGAGTGTAGTTCATCTCTAACATATATTTAACTAATAATTCTGCAATTTCTCTATAATTATAGTAAGTCCCATCTTCTTTTTTCTTCCAAGAGCCAAGGTGAATTTCATATATATTAATTGGTTTTGCATAACCTATTTCTCTATTATTAAGCCACTTCTTATCACCCCAACGAAATTTTGGTATTCCATTTACAATAGAAGCAGTATGTGGTCTAAGTTCAGAATAAAATGCATAAGGATCAGATTTTAATATCTTTTCTCCCCAAGAAGTTTCTATTTGATACTTATATAAAAAACCTTTTTTAACTTTTTTTATTTCAACTTCCCAAAGACCTACATTATTAAGTTTTCGGCAATAATCTTCCTCTCTTGCTGTCCAATCATTAAAATCTCCAACAACAGCTACTGATTTTGCAGCTGGTGCCCATATTCTAAATATAGTAGAATTTCGTGTTGGGTGTGCTCCTAGATATTCATAGGCTTGCCTATATTCTCCACGATGAAATAAATATTGTTCCACTTGTCCTGACATAAGTATCACCCCTTTTATTCTCTCATTTTATTGTTTAATTTTTGTCTCTTTTATATCCCAAATTTCATTTGCATATTCTAAAATTGTTCTATCAGATGAAAATTTTCCTGCATTGGCAATATTCTTTAACATTTTCTTTGCCCAAGAAATTTTATCTTTATAATCTCTGTTGATTTCTCTTTGTTTTCTTCTATAATCTTCAAAATCTTCTAAAACAAAATATTGATCTCCTCTTTCCATCAATAAAGAGTGAATCTCTCTATAAATTCCACTTCCTAAATCACTAAGTTTTCCATCAATTAAAGCATCAACAACTTGTTTTAATCCTGTTACATTATTATACGGGAATCTTGGATCATATCCTTTTTTTCTAAGCTCATCAATATCTTTAACTCTCATACCAAAAATATATTCATTTTCTTCTCCTGCTTCTTTTACAATTTCTACATTAGCTCCATCCAATGTTCCTAATGTTATTGCTCCATTTAACATAAATTTCATATTTCCAGTACCTGATGCTTCTTTACCAGCAGTTGAAATTTGTTCTGAAATATCAGCAGCAGGGAATATTTTTTCTGCAACTGTAACTCTATAATTTTCAACAAAAACAACTTTTAATTTATCTTTTACATCACTATCTCCATTTACTATTTGAGCAACATCATTGATTAAACGAATAATTCCTTTTGCCACTTTATATCCTGGTGCAGCCTTAGCTCCATAGATATAAGTTGTAGGTGTAAAGTCCTTATTAGGATTTTGTTTTAATTGTTGATATAAATCATAAACTTGAAAAATATTTAGTAATTGTCTTTTATATTCATGCATTCTTTTAACTTGTACATCAAAAATAGATTTTGGATTTATATCTATCCCCTGTGTTTCCCTTAAATATTCAACAAGTTCCTTTTTCTTTTCAATTTTTATATCCCAGATTTTATTTAAAACTTTTTCATCATTTATAAATTGTTCAAGTTTTTTTAGTTCAGATAAATCTTTTATCCAAGCATCTCCAATTAATTCTGTTATATATGAAGCAAGTTGTGGATTAGATTTTAGTAACCATCTTCTTTGTGTAATTCCATTAGTTTTATTTAAAAACTTTTCAGGGTATAATTCATACCAATCCTTTAATTCTCTTTCTTTTAAAATCTTAGTATGTAATTCAGCAACGCCATTGACTTTATGACTTCCATATATTGCAAGCCAAGCCATATGTATCATATTACCTTGAATTATTTGCATTCTATTTTGTTTATCTACATCATTAGGATATAAGGCAGCTAATTCATTTTTAAATTGATTATGTATTCCTTCTGTTATTTGGAAAATTCTAGGAACAACTTCTTGATATAATCCTACCCACCATTTTTCAAGAGCTTCTGCTAAAATAGTATGGTTAGTATATGAAAAAGTTTTCTTTACAATTTCCCAAGCATCTTCCCATAAGACACCTTCAATATCAACTAAAATTCTCATAAGCTCTGGTATAGCTATAACAGGGTGAGTATCATTAAGTTGAATAGCAATAAATTCAGGAATTTTTGAAAATTCTCTACCATGTACTTTTTTAAAATTTTTTATAATATCTTGTAATGATGCAGATACAAAGAAATATTGTTGTCGGAGTCTTAATTTTTTTCCCTCATCAGTCGAGTCATTAGGGTATAACACACGAGAAATATCTTCTGCCAATGTTTTATCTTGTGTTGCATGTAAATAATCTTGTTGATTAAATACTCCTAAATCTAAATCTACTATTGAATGTGCTTCCCAAAGTCTAAGAGTATTTATATTATTAGTTCCATATCCTATTATTGGCATATCATAAGGTAAAGCTCTTACAGAAGTATTTCCAAAATTGACAATTACTTCATCTTCTGGTCTCATTATAGACCATACATCACCATATTTAAGCCATGTTTCTGGTTTTTCAACTTGATAACCATCTCTTAAATATTGGTTGAAAATACCATTTCTGTATCTTATACTATAACCTTGTCCTGGTAAATTTAATGTGGCAAGTGAATCCATAAAACAAGCTGCTAATCTTCCTAAACCACCATTTCCAAGTGCAGCATCTTCTTCTTCATCTTCCACTTGATTATAGTCTATTCCTAGTTCTTGTAAAAATTCTTTAACTTCTTTATCAATTCCTAAATTAATCAAATTATTCCCCAAAGCTCTTCCCATTAAAAATTCTGCTGACAGGTAAAATGCTTGTTTTGTCTTAGAATATTCCTGTTTTGTTTCATACCAATCCTTAGCTATAAAACTCATAACAGTTTCTCCCAAGGCTCTATATACTTCAAAAGGACTTGCATCTTTTAAAGTAACTGAAAAATTTTCTAGTAATCTCTCCTCTAATTTCTCTTTCCATTTTTCTTTATTAAATTCCATTATCTTCCCCTTTACTAATTCTTTTATATTTTTTTGCTAAATTATATAGTTTATTTTCTAAATCATTGTGTCTATAATTCCAATAAATTCTCCATGACCAATTATCTCCAACTGTTGAAGGAGTATTAATTCTTGAATCTTTTCCTAAACCTAACATATCTTGTAAAGGAACTATAACTCTATTAGATTTTGAAGCATAAAGAGCTTCTATTGCTCTCCATTGTATAGGCTCCCAGATATTAGAGTTAAAGTCTTTTAAAAAATTTTTTAAATTTTCATCACATATATATTTTTCTTTTTCATTCAAACTTGCATACCATTCAACTATTGGCATATTATCATGAGTACCTGTATATGCAACTGAATTTTCTTGATAATTTTTAGGATTGTACATATTATCCCATTCAGTTAAACCAAATTGAAGTACTTTCATATTTGGATACTTTGTTTGTTCTAAAAGTTTAAACACATCTGGTGTAAGAGTTCCTAAATCTTCTGCTATTATATCCATATTAGGTATTTTATCTTCTAATTTTCTAAAAAAATCTATTCTTGGACCTTTTTTCCACTTTCCATTGATTGCAGTTTTTTCTCCAAAATGTACTGCCCAATAAGAAGCAAATCCTCTAAAATGATCTAATCTTAAAATATCATAAAGTAAAAAACTATGTTTAACTCTTTGTATCCACCAAGAATAGCCATTTTTTTTCATTTCTTTCCAATTATAAAGAACATTTCCCCATAGTTGTCCAGTTTTAGAAAAATAATCTGGTGGACAACCTGCCACTGATTTTATTTTTAAATGTTTGTCAAAACAGAATAAATTTGGATTTTGCCAAGTATCAGCACTATGAGTTGCAGCATATATGGGTAAATCCCCTATAATTTTTATTCCTTTGCTATTTGCATAATCTTTTAAGTTTTTCCATTGTTTATAGAAATAATATTGGATAAAACTTTCATATAGATATTCTTCTTGATAAATTTTCTTAGCTTCTTCTATAAATTTTTTCTCTCTAAATTTATATTCCTTTTGCCAAGTGTTCCACATTTTGCCTTTAAAGTTCCTATTTAAAGTGAGAAAAAGTGCATAATCTTCTAACCAAAATTTATTTTCTTCTTGAAATTTTTTAAAATCTTTTTCTTCTTTCTTTTTGTAAAAAAAAGCCTGAGAAGCCTTTCTCAATAAAGACTTTTTCTGGCTTTTAATATATTCATAATCTATATAGGATACTTCTTGTTTTAATATATCAATATCCTTTTGTGTTAAATATTCATTATTAACTAAATTTTCTAAATCTAAATATAAAAAATTTCCAGCAAAAGTAGAAGGTGATTGATAAGGAGAATTTCCATATTCCACAGGACATAATGGCAATATTTGCCATAAACTTTGTCCAGAGGACACTAAGAAATCAACAAAACGATATGCTTCTTTCCCAAAATCTCCAATACCATAAGAACTTGGAAGAGAACTAATTGCCAATAAAACTCCACATTCTCTTTTCATTTTTTTCGCCTCCTATATAAAAAATAAAATTAACTATAATTGTCTATTATATTTTATTTATAATAACACATTTTTTGATTTTTTGCTATATAGTAAATAAAAAACTACATAGCTAAATAACTATATAGTCCTTTTGGAAATAATAATCTATATACATTAGTGTTAGTACCTTATTTATACACTTACTTAGTAACCGTAAATATTTTAAGAACTTCATGATTGTATAATAAATAGTGTTGATGGGATAAAAAAATTCTATCATCATTATTTTTTTATAAAAAAAGTTGAGACAATAAAATT
>OGGR01000183.1_pt1 | contig 50200 bp, 70 predicted proteins | sample 1571321 | NCBI WGS metagenome assembly OGGR01 (sample SAMEA2582048, study PRJEB24529) | metagenome | biome: Human gut stool | place: China | collected 2011 | reverse complement strand
GTGAACGGGACCAGCGTGCACCATGGCCCGGTTGTGTTCGGAGCCAGATACACATCCTGCACAAATTCACCCAGGAACGTCAGACCTGCCTCATACTTGCGCAGATGCATCCGGTTGGCCGTTCCCCCGCTTGTCAGATAGACCGTTTCTCCGAAATGCACAAACTGGTTGCCTGTATCGCGCACGCCAGCAGGGACTTCGGCTGTCGTATATTCCTGCACAATACCGTCGTACAGCGTCGGGCTCCGGAAGGTTTTGCATCCGCTGGAAATGGTGTTTCCCGTCATCACCCACTGGCTGCTCGAAGCTTCATAGTAGAAATCAATATCCTCCACGTAGCTTGCCCCGATCCCGAAAGAACTGCCGTTGGCGTTCTTCAGTTGCACGGAGTTTCTGACGATGATCACGCCGCCCTGCAGCAAGTCCTGTTTCGTCTCAAAGTACAGTTTTGGGCGGTTGTTATCGGCCAGCCCTTTCCCCTGATAGTCCATACCGCAAGAGATGCCCTTCCAGCTCTGACTGTTCCGGTCATATACCGCCTTGATACTGTCATCACCCAGCACGACATCCTCATCGGTTCCGTCAGTCCGCACCTGGAAAATCGCGCCAATCATCTGGACTTCACCGCTGTTGAAGTTGATACGAACTATCTGAGTGTACAGGTCGGAGATAGTGGTCCCTGTTCCCTCAACGAGAAAATAAAGCCAGTTACCGCGCTGAATAAACGTACCGTCTTCATAGGTCAGAAAGCGAATGGAGACGGAATTCGCCCCGCTGGCAATTCGGTTTGAAAAACCACTAAAGACAGCAACATCACTGGCCGAATATGCATCCGTTTGTGCGAACACGTACGTTTTCCACGTATCCAGGTATTCCAGCCTGCGGGCATCAAAGATGGCATAGTGCTCATAGCGGCCAATCCATTTCCACGTCCCGTCAGCGTTCACTTTTTTCAGCAGCAGTGACACCCCGGTATTCTGCACCTGAAGCACTGCGCCGGTCATATCCGAACCGGTGAACGTGGTGGTATCAAACAGACTCCCTGCGGCGTAGATTTCACAGATAACCTGGCTGTTCGAGACGCGGACCGAAACACTGTTCTGCTGGTCAACATCCGCAAACATAATCCCCATCGTGGCATTCCCTGCCAGCCTGTCGATCGCGATCTCACTGGTTGCAAAGGGCATATAGCGATCCGCGAACATCACCACCCGGCCATTTGCTGTCGGGTTACGGAAAGAGACCTTTCCTGCTGACCAGGAATAAGCAAACACATTCCCGGCGGTGATATCGTAAATATTGCTCTGCAGATTCCAGGGATTGTTTTCCAGGTCCATGAAAGAGAGCATGAACGAGTCTGCGGCATTGTAAAAATCGCGACGCGCCCACTGCTTAGTGAAAGTGTATTCCAGAGGGTTGCTGAAACTGTCGAAGTCAGGCGTCTTTTCAGGCAGCCCGGATAAATCGACATGAAAAGGCGCGTTGAAAACTTTTGCTTTTTCCTGACTGCTTCGCGAGGACTGCTCAATCATGGCGGATACGTCATTGACTCTGGCGACCTGATTGGGATAAATCTTCCTGACGGCGTATACGGGATCGGTTGTTTTTCTGACGCGCACCGCAACGTAACCGTCCTGTGTGGCCACTCCGCGATACGTTGCCGTCACATATCCGCCGCCCGATTTGAAGGTGAAGAGGTCCGACACCCACCCCTTATCCGCGTCACATTGCATGATATAGGCGATAAGTTCTCCGACGGTGGCGGAGCCGTACTGCCCGTACATCTCGACAGAGTCGCCTTTTCGCACCGGGATATAATACATCCGCCAGGCACTGTAAGCAGAGCCGGAGACGATATTACCACCGCTGTACATCACTGAGTTATCAGCAATGACTGATGCCACACTGGTATAATCGATGGTTTTTACCGGCCCTCTGAGGTCTGATGCAAAAGCTTTATCCTGAGACGTCCGTGTTATGGTTGCCGCGGGTGTGGTGACGCGTACGCGCACGTAAACGAAACCATCCTGGGTTGCCACGCCGGCCATTACGCCATTGCTGGTGACACCCGGTGACGTATAGGAAGCAAGATTAGCCACCACCGCCATTGCCGCATCCAGCTGAATGATATAAGCAATAACCTCGCCTGCCGTGCCGGAGCCGATTTGCCCGAAATAGCGCACGATATCCCCCGCGCGAACAGGAACATACGCTGCTTTCCAGTTATCCCCTGCAGTGTCAGAAATCAGTCCGCCGGAGTATATAACCCGCCCGATGATGGTGTATGTATCCGGTGCACTGGTCACGTCCAGGGTTGTTCTGTTAGCCGCAACAATATCGGCCGGGTTCATTACAGCGTATACGTTGCCGGGCAGGGAAAACAGTTGCGTTGTCTTTGTGATGGCTGCTGCCGGATCAGTCACACGCACCCGGACATAAACAAAACCATCCTGTGCGGCGACACCAGTCATAACACCAGCGCTGGACGAGCCGGGCGAAGTATAGGTGGCGAGTGGCGCCACAAATTTCATCGCACTGTCGAGCTGGATGATATAAGCCAGTACCTGGCCCGAAGTGCCGGAGCCGATTTGGCCGTGATACTGAATAACCTCTCCTGCTTTCACGGGCAGATAAGCTGCTTTCCAGCTATCTCCTGCGTTGTCCACCACCGAACCATCCGCTGACATGACACGCCCGATAATATATGTGGTGGTTGAAGCATTAGTGACATCCGTAGTCACGCGGTTGGCCGCATTCACAGACGTTACAGTTCTGACGCCGAATACATCTGCGCCGGGTGTGAACCGCTCTCTGCTCTGATAAATCGCCGCTTCCGGCGTGGTCACCCGTACACGGAAGTAAGCGAAACCGTCCTGGGTTGCCACGCCCGCTAAAACACCTGTCTTTTGGACTCCTTCCGACGAATAAGTCGCCAGATTCCCCACCACATTAAGGCTGGCGTCGAGCTGAATTATGTACGCCATCAGCTCGCCGGGTGTGGCGCTGCCAATCTCACCGTGATATTCGAGAGCATCCCCTTTTTTTACCGGAACGTAAGCGGCACGCCATGACCCTCCGGCCGCATCTGTGCGGGTACCATCGGCATAAATCACCCGCCCGGTCACCCATGCAGTACTCTGAGATGAAGTAATATCGACAAGCGGTTTATTCGCCAGCACATTCTGATAGCTGGCATAGCTTGCTACCCCTCCGGCGGCATCAATATCTGCCTCCACCAGAATTGTTTTTTTGCGCTGCGTCAGGGTGAATTCTGCCGTATCCCTCACCCGGACGTAAATATACCCGTCCTGAGTCGCAACTGTTGACAGCGTGGCTTTATCCGTTACGTTCCCGGTTGATGTCCACTCAGCCAGAGATGCCACGAATGCTTTGTTGGCGTCCAGCTGGATAAGATACGCCATCTGTTCGCCGGCAATGTTAGAGCCCACTGTTCCGCTATAGGTGACGCTCTCGCCCGCCCTGACTTTCAGATACCAGGCATTCCATGCAGGACTCGATGCAGTAGAGCCATCAGCATATATCACCAGCCCGGCAACAATTTCCGCATCGCTTTTAGCATCCTCTGTAATGTATCCCGTTTTCAGAGCGCTCATCGACGGCATAGCTCTGCCCGTAGCCGCCAGCGTGCCACCGTTATTAATGTACTCATCCGCCAGTGTGCCACCATCAGGGCTGCGCACATAGGTTGTTGAGCCCTCCGGGATGTTTGCAATATCAGCCTGAGCATCAGCCAGTGTCATATACTGGCGGCTTAGGGGAATAAGGTTCTGTCGCGTTTCTTCAACGACCTTATCCCCTTCAGCCTTAATTCCGTCTACGGTGTAGTGCTCGCCGCCGAGACGATCGGTGTACGTCAGATCAGTGCTGGTGACAACCTTATCCAGCATAGCTCCGGCATAGACTGCGTCCCTGATATCTGTGCTAGGCACGTCATTGTCGGTCGGGGTTGGTAGTGGTACTTGTGCCATTGTGCATGTCGCCCTATATAAAAGGCGCACGAAGCCTTCAGAAGCAAATCTGATGTTGTGCGCGAAGGTTGGTAATTACTGCTGTGTGTTACGGATAAATCGAGTCTGAATACTCAGTCAGGGAAAGCGTTTGAGTATCGTCACCATTAGGTTTGGCGCTATCTACTCGCCATATTGTGGAGTTCAGTTCCGAGTCGGTAGCGATGAAATACCGGCTGGGGTTTTGCACATTTACGCGGTCATAAATGTTGAGGTCGAAACTATCTGCTGCAGCCTGAAATGCCTTGGCTTTGCCACTTACCGGATAGGCCCGCCAGCGCCCCCGGTAATTCCCGAGACTATCGGTCATCACCACCCACATATCGCCGATGAAGTCGATGCGCTCTGACGTCGAGAACACATCCCCGGTACGTCCTGTTATATATCCGGTCTGCTGCGCGTTGTCGTACAGGTCCGGGCATTGAACGACCGTACCTCGCACTACCTGCGTTTCTTCCAGCACTTTCACAGTCATGGTCAGGCGCGAGTAAAGGAGCTTTCTCGCTTCGAGCCACGCCCGGTCCGTCGCCTGAGCGGAGTTGCGACAACCGTCCAGGCTGATCTGCATCGCGTTAACCGTGGCATCCTCAACCTCAGTGATGCCGCTGCTGTCGATCTGCAGGTAGATGTAAGCCTTCTTGTTCGTCAGTGGGTCAACGTAATCCAGAGCCACGCCGTCATAACCACCTGGGAGAGACATTTGCCAGGCGACTTTGTACTCGTCCCAGAACATGTTTGAGCGCGCAAAAACCGCATCCGGGTTTGTCACTTTCTCATCACGCCAGAACGTCAGAACATCTCCGATGTTGTTGCCGTCTACGCGGGCCACATTGGCGATAGTCGCTATGCGCTCACCCAGCGGCTGTTTCTCATCAGAAAAGGTGTAATCGAAATACCCAAGCTGAGCATCTGGCAGCGAATCGGCAATGGCATACAGAGCCGCGACATCAATACTTGCCTCGTCCTGCTTACTTACGACAACCCACTCATGCAGGATAGCGTCGGCAAACGACCGACTCGGCCGCAGCGTATAATCGACCGCTCCGGTTGTCCGGTCGTAGCTAATTGTGTGACGCTGCGCCAGCATGTTGTACTTCTGCTCGCGGTTTGAGTTGCTGTCGTTCGACCCCTTGATCGTAATGCGGGCAATCGTGTCTTCCGGATAAACGACGTTTTCCCGCACGTTCACCGCGTGGATTGCCATCAGTGTCACGACGTTGGCATCGTTGCTGTTATCGAGGCGTTCGATGGTAACAGCATAGCGCCCGGACCCGGCCGCCGGTGTGAATTTATGCGTCGTGCGGAAGTAACGTGTGGTGACTTGAAAATCGTTGTCGAAGAAATAATCATACTGCTCTGAGGTCCCCGGCACCTGATTGTTATCGTCATCAACCTTCCAGAATTTAATCCGGTATTGCGTTGTGCCGGCAGTCGCGCCTAGCTGAACCAGCACATGCACCCAGACCTGCGTCGAGACGATTGGCGAGACTGACGGCCCGATAACCAGCGGGGTCTGGTCATTCAGCGTGAACAGAGTCGCGTTGATAACCGCATTACCCGGCAGCGACGTAATTTCTCCAGAGAGCTCGCCGATATAAAACGTCGTGTACGACAGCGTGTCGTCACCGATGAAGCTCTCTGATGAGATGATATTCCCGGCGCCGGTGACGTTTCGAGTAACGCTTGTGCCGCCGTCGTTCCATGTGGCATTGATGACGAACGTAACCGGGTGCGGCACCGCCAGCGCAGCGAAGTATGCAAAGTTGTCATCGTTTGACAGCACAACAGCCTTGAGTTGATTACTCTCTATAGCTACTGAGGTCGGCGCAGTCGTTGTTGCGGTCTGAGCCGGGAAATCTTCGCTTTCGTTCAGGCCAGGTACAGTCTCGTTATCCACATCATCGAACTGATAGCCGACTTCAATCGTGCCGATCACGTCACCCGGGTTATAAATCGCAGAACTGGCGCCCGCCAGGCTGCCGAGGTTCGATTCCGAGTAGCGGATCGAGGAAATGGTGTACCGGCCGTAACCAACTTCAAACCACTCAGTAAGTTGTTTGTTATTGTCGACGAACTCGAATAGCGCTTCTTGAATCAAATCTGGAAACACACGGCACTGGCCGTAAATGTTAGGGCGCCCCTTGTAGAGTCGCGCGCGGTTCGTCTGGCCGGTTAAGTCGTTGTTAGGGGATTCGCCTGTAGCCACCGATACCGAAGCGCTGGGTTTGTTTGACAGGCCGAATACCTTCAGCGCACCGGACAGAATTTTTGATACCGGACGCAATATTGTGGTGACCAGTTTTCCGACTCCGCCCTCCGGCTGGTCGAAAACCGCCACGACGTCACCGGCACTCAGTGGCCGACTGATATCGTAGTCGTCCGGCAGCGCGTGGCCATTCAGTTTGACGACCACATCGCGGTGTAACTGCAGAGAATCCAGAAGGCTCACCAGTGCGGTTCCGGTCTCTACCGTTCCTGACTGCTTCGGCGCGCCAGGCAGCCTCTGTAACTCATATCGAACCATGCACCATGTACTCCACTTTGCTGTAAACCTTCAGTAATGCCAGCGGGCTGTCGCAGCGTACGAAGCCAAATTCGCCGCGGGAGTGCAGGCACTTAACCGGACTGGTCATCACACCGATATGCGCCGGCACGTCGCCGCGGTAAAACACGGCGATGCATCCGGTGGCCGCCACCGGCACTCGCCGCCAGTGGGCGCGCTCCTGTTCGTAGCAGGTGATGAACTCCGCGCCAGATTCGTACCCGGCAATGTGATGTAACTCCAGACCTAGCACATGCCGGTAATAGAGAACCACCAGGCCCCAGCAGTCCACTTGCTCAAAACTGCAGGCGCGGTTAGCCCAGGGCTTGCCGTTAACAAGCCCGATAAATTCACTCTGTGTCATACGGTGATCAGCCCGGGATAGTCTTTCGTTGTGTAAATGATGGAGTTGGCCAGCGTTAATGGATTGGTCTTGCCGGCGGTCACAGTGACGTTGCTAGCGTCGGCGGAAATGTCGTTCACGTAAAGCGTCCAGTCTTTCAGCGATGATGCGTCACCGATCGCATTCCACTGCTGATACAGGCACTTTATCGGCGTCATGCGCGCAGCCCCACGCCAGCTTTTAAGCGTCTGCCGGACGTGCTCCGTCGCGGCGACAAAGGTGATCGTCATTGATATAACTGCCGTTCCGTCCTGCGCTGGCTCGGTCACGCTGAACCGCGCAGGCTCGAACAAGTTTCCGCCGAACGTCGCCGGGCGGAACAGGTTATTCACAACACGGTAATAGCCGAAAGCAGGATGGTAAAACTCCACCGTCTGTTTGATATCGCTGGCCGGTCGTCGCTCTTTCCATTCACGTAAAGTCGGCATTAGTCTGCCCTCGGCATAACTTCGGTCACCAGATAATCCAGCCAGTATCCATAGCCAGGCTGCGCTTCGACAATCCAGTCGTCGTAATCCTCGGTCACATCCTCGATGCCGTTGCTGATAACCGTCGCCGTCCAGGTAACGATGCTGCCGTTTTTGCTGGTCTGCACCGGCATACTGACGAAGTGAAGCGTCTGCTGCTGCACGCCCTGTGTATCGCCCAGGTCGATCGGCATCTGGAACCAGTTACGCCCCCGGTCGCAATACGTCGGCGAGCGAAGCCACGACTTAAATCGCTCGGCCTGCGCCAGCGTGAATATCCACTGCAGCGTCCAGGTTGCTTTCAGGTCGGTTGTGATTGGGGTAAATATCGCAGGACCCACTGCCGTCTGCGTCGTCTGCCAGGCTGTATCCTGCGTCATGTTCTGATCGGCGCGCTGGGGAAGCGGCAGGAACGGAGGGTATTGAACTGTTGCCACGTTTCCTCCGGAATTAAAAAAGCCGCGGCTGCGGCACTGTTCGAATATCAGGATATAAAGTATCCCCGAGCCAGGTTAGGCTGATAAAACCACTACAACATAGGAGGTTTTATGTCTGGTTTGATTAACCCTAAAGACTCCCCTGAAGAGTCAGCCTACGCACTAATCATCGAGCTGGTTAGGGCCCAACGTGTTCCGGTTTACTCATCAAATATTTCTGGACTGCTGTCGCTCTATGATGAAGCTGTCGAGCATTTTAAAGACGACGAGAAGAAGAACTAATCATCGGCACATAATGCAATAAAGCTTTCACGAACGGATTTGGCGATCGCCTTCGCTTTTTCCGTTCTCTCTTCTTCTTTCCACGCCACAATTCCCTGCAGTTCATCAGAAAGCCTTTCAGCTGCCAGCTCCTGTACCCGCTCTGGTAATTCGCAAAATTTCATAATTTTCACCCATTAAAAAACCCGCCGAAGCGGGTTATTCGTTAATCAACCGCAAAAGGTTTGTCAGGTATGTCGTGATAATTGATTGAAAAATTCACGATATCACCACCAACAGGCGTTACCATAAATTCAGAATTTGCAGGAATATCACCCTCTACTACTGTTCCGTTGATCATCTCAATACGAAATCGAGCAATTCGATTAAGTAGAATTTTCGTAGTTTGCCCTTCTTTAAGGGCAATGCTTCCAACATTTTTACCTTCCATCAAAATGCTCCATTTGCTTTACGAGATAACCCAAGCGTCGATTGTAGAGTACTGATGTAAGGGCCATTGCGTTCCGCATCAGAAATCAGGAATTCCAGCACATAATTGCCGTCACTCTGAGTTGCTCCCATATATTGTGGCTCAGCGTTGGATGCCTGATTGTTAATGACCACCTGAACATTCAGCCCGCCGCCGCCATTCATATCCTTATTACTGATAACCTTTCCATTATCGCCAGGTATCATGTACTGCTTGCCAGTGCTGGCCTGGTAAATTTCCGGCTTACCTTTCTCGCCGACCTGATACATGCTGCCAGCCGATACCGGCCCGCCATTATAGCGCGCGCCAGCCAGTGCAAGACCGCTCGCAAGCCCTACAGTTGATGTGATGCCTGCGGATGCCGGCGCGGCGTTTGTTCCTAGCGTTGCGAGAGATGCCAATGCAGCAGCAGGCGCCCATGCCGAAGCCGTCGTTGCCGCCATTCCAACAGAAGAAGCGACAGATGCAGCCCCGAGCGTCTGGCCGAGAATGTAATTTTTCAGCGCTTCGACGCCAACCTGCACGATGCTGTTGATCACACTGTTCAGGATGGTATTCCCAAGTGACCGCATCGCCTCCTGAGCTGACATTGTGCCAGTAAGCAGTCCAGTAATTGCGTTTGAGGCATTCCCGCTAAAGGCGTCCACTGCACTCGTCAGCATGTTATAGCCGAGGCTCTGCTGGCTGAGTAGCTGCCATTGGGCCTCTGTCATCTGTTGGTTATATTGATTCTCCTGCGCCGTTCTCAGCGCCAGATACTGAGCATCCGTGGCTGATTTGGCAGCGATGAACTGGTCGTAACTGATTTTCCCCTGCTGATAGCTCTGCTGGAGTATTGCCTGTTCCTGCTGCTGGTACTGCTGCATCAGGGCCAGCTTCTGGTTATTCTCGTTCACCAGTTGCTGCACAGGGTCAACTTCGGCGCGGGACGTAGCTACCGGGTTTAGCGTTTTCTGCGCGTTAATTTTGGCGAGGTTATTCTGGTGCTCCAGCGCCATTTTCTCGGTAGCAGCGTTGTACTCCTGAAGGTCAATCTTCCCGGCATTCAGAGCGGCTTTCAGGTTCTGCATGGATTCTGCGTAGGATTTATTCTCCGCCTTCTCCGGAATGGCCTTGAGCGCTTCGGTTACGCCCCTTGCCGCTGCGGCCGCGTCAATGGCAGCTGCCTTATACTCTCTGGCTTGACGCTTTTGCTCATCCGTAGCATGCGCGCCAAGGGATTGCTCAGCCCTGAGTAATTGCTGCTCTCTTGTTAGCCCCTCTGTCGAATCAGCTGCAAGCACCGATTCCTGTCGAAGTTGCTCAAGCTTCTGCGCGATAGATTCAGCTGTTGAAGCTGACTGCCTGCCTGCTTTGTCGCTTTCTTTCCGCGCCTCTGTAACCCGGTAGGTTTCGGCGTATTCGTCCTGCAAGGCCTTTACTCGTTTTGGGTCATTTACTCCTGCATCGGCTGCATCATACTGTGCTTGTAAACGGGCTCGGGCTTCGCCCTCAAGTTTGGCAAGAGCCAGTCGGCGCTCTGAATTCTGAACAAGCTTTTTAGTCGCAGCATCGTCACCTTTAGTTGGCGGGGCACTGAACTGATTATTCCCTGCGTCTTTTTGTGCCTTAGCTCTAATGTGAGCAATTTCGCCTTCTACCTGCTTAAGTTGGACTGCCGCTTGCGCTCGGCGAGCCTGGAAAACAGAATCCGACTCATACCAACGCTGGCTGTCCTTGAGTTCGCTATTTAAATCCTGCTGTAGCTTAATCAGCTTCGGCATTCTCGATGAATCGCCGACATTATTGTTGTAGTAATTAAGGTTGTCTGCGACGCTCTGCATTAACCCGGCAAGGGTAGACGTGAGGCCAATAGCTTGGTTTAGGTCATTTATGGCATTTTTGAATGCTACATCAAGGCTGTTCTTGGCTCGGTCAATGCTGACCGGCATTTTATCAAACTCTTCATTTACCGACTGCGACTGGCGCTGAATTGCATTCAGTGCATCTTGGGCAGTCAATTTACCTTCGAGCATCCTTTTGCGGAGATCACCTATTGAGATTCCCATGCCAGCCGCAATCTGGCGGGCAAGCTCAGGCATCTGCTCAAGAATCGAGTTGAACTCTTCTGCTCGCACGATCCCACCGGAGATAGACTGTCCAAACTGGCGTAAAGCATTGGCCATTTCTTCGGAGGAGGAAGAGCCGATAGTGCCTATTTTCTGAAGCGTAGAGGTAAGGCCGAGAATCTGTGAATTCGTAGCTCCAGTTTCTTTTAATGCAGTGGTTAATGACTCCCATAACCTTTCGGTCTCAGATAGGCTATTCCCTGTTTGAGATGCGATGGCAGACAAGGCTGCAAGGTTTTCTTTTGCCACATCAATGCTGGGGCTTAAGCGAGCCACGCGCGCCTGAAGCGTGACCATCTCATCACCAATAGCAATAAGCTTCTTTGCTGCATCAATGGTGAAAGCTGCCGCAATGGCAACGCCAACCTTGTTTAAAGCTCCTTCGAACCGACCAGCAGATCTTGCTGATTGTTCAAACTTGGCGTCCATTTGGTCAAGACGTTTATTAACTTGCTGTTGTGCCTGGATCAGACCAGATACATCAGCCTCAATGTCATAATAAATTTCACCAGCTTTTTCAGCCATCATTCACTCCGGGCAATAAAAAACCCGCCGGAGCGGGTTGTATTAATTGCAGGCTTTTCGCCCAACATAATAAGCTATTGTCTCATCACCTATTGGCGACATCCCTGGATCCGCTGCCGAAGAGTTCATCTGCTCCAAAGATTCGCCTGTTCCTAAATACTTAACCGTCCATGAAGAGCAATCATATAGACGCTTTGAATAAGTAGTTCCTGCCGGGCCTTCTCTTTTTGTGACAATCGTGGCCATGCTGCCATTCATGTCCTTTTCAAGAATGGTATACGTGGCTTTTGGATCTGTAGGTATTCTCATTTCTTGCGATGCGCCTGCACCAAAGGAAACAACCGCAATCAAAGCAAACAATACTTTTTTCATATCCCTATCCCCTCAGTAAATGATGCGGCAATCGTAGCAGAGGGGAAGCGATACGACAAAACCCGCAGCTAAGCGGGTTTGAATAGCAAAGCTCAATTTTGAGCTTTGAAATATTTTCAGTTACTTATGCCACGTCAGCGCCATGAATCAGGTGGCGAAGTGCCTGAACCCCTTCGGCGTTATAGCGGAACGCTTCGACCTGCTTGTCTGAGTGCCTCGACTTATCCAGAAAGAATTTGCCGTACTGTTCAGTTTTCAGGTTGTGTTTATTAGCCACGCGACCGATCTTATTCGCAGTGCAACCGAGCTGCGCCGCCACCTCACCCGCCGTTGAGTAATGTTCCTCGATCACTGGCAGAGGTACAACTTCATGACCAAGAAGCGGATTAACGAGAGTCGCCACGATCACCTGGTTAGCCGATTCACCAAGCCGAGGGAACATTGACATCAGCTCGCGGGCCGATGCGATGTTTTTCTCCAGCGCCTGAGCTTTGAGTTGCTCAGCTTTGGCAAGCCGATATTCAGTAAGTCCCGAAGTGCTTTTAGTAGGAACCTGGATAGCCTGCATGTCTTCCAGCTTATCAACCAAGGAGCGGCGGACGGCTTTAGACTCGCGGGCAGCTACACGTAGAGCCTGCTTGATGGACATCGTAATAACTTCAATATCCTGACCATTTTTTCGACCTACACTTTTTGTGTAGGTCTCCCCATCAAGCTCATCAACCACCTTTTCAATGAACTTGTTATTGCGGACAGTCGGCTCCCCGCACTGTTTGCGAGCGGCATTAACCATCTCCAATAAATACTGACTGTCAATGCTTTTCTCGGTGACAACTGAACCGTTAACTGCTAAATTCATCTTAGTCATATACGTTCCTACACGTTAATAGACCTCTGTGAGCCGCCAGTTACAGCTGGCGGTTTTTCTTTATGCATCATTGCAACATCTCCTGACGCAGGTGAGGTAATACCCTGCTCCAGTTATCATCCTTCCATGGGTGAAATTCGATATGCGCTGTCTCGCGCTTAATGATCTCCCTGGCCTTGTTAATTGTCCGTGGCAACTCCTGACCGATCGTGTGAAAGTGCCCGGCCTGTCGATGCTCGGCTACCTTCAGTAATGGAGTAACGCTCTCACAGGCTGTCAGCATGATGTCACTCGCGCGCCACAACCAGGCAAGGGATGAAAGTTCGTCGTCAGTAAACTGCTTCGCAATCGGCGAATGTGCCACTTCGCGATCCAGAATATCCAGCACCCAGCGGCGGAACTCTTTGGCCTTTGGCGTGCGAGCAAACATCGCAACAAGGTGAGCGCCACGCAAAGAGAATACGCGCGCTTCTTGCATCCCACGACGGGTGGTCACTTTGACCACCCCTGTCATTTGCGCTGTAAACTCATCAGCATGACGAGAGTAGATGCGCTGCACTGCTTTATCGTCAGCGTACTCCAGAGCCTGACCAACCTCCGCAGCCGTAAGCCAGATATGACCACCCATTTCCATGTAAGCAAAATTGGTATTGTGGAAAGTTAGCTCTTTGTTCTGTACAATATTCATGTCGATATTTCCTTTGCGGTTATTTTCGATAGAGGCCCGGATAGTGTTAGCGCACTTCCGGGCTTCGCCGTTTTTACTGACCATTCATACGCTCCTCACGCAGGCTTTTTGCCAAACGCTGCACAATTGCAGAGTTAATCGAAATCCCATCCATTTCTGCCATGCGACGGATTTCCTCCTTCATGCTTTCAGGCAAACGCAGTTGGAAGCTGTAGCTTTTTCTTTCTGTGTATAAAGTATCCATATCAACTCTTATGCATTATGTCACGGTGACATGATATCACTGTGACTCACTTTACGGATAATGTCAATGTGATAGCATCAAGAAAAATTCGAGGTACTTATGTCAGAAAAACCAGTCCGTGAATACGATAAATTCATGCTCCGTTTCCCAGATGGCATGCGCGATGCCATAGCCGAACGCGCCAAAGCTAACGGCAGGTCGATGAATTCGGAGATAGTGCAGATCTTGGGTGATACACTTTATGGAGTTAACCAACTAGATGATGAATTTGATCAAATGTATGAATTTGTCGTTTCAGAATATCCATGCGATGAAGAAGAATGGCGCGTTAGAGATCGAATGCTCACCCAATTAGTGGGTGAAATTTCAAATAGGTTAGAACGTGAAACCTCTCGCCTGAAAGCTTTATTCGAAATCCGCAGTCCTGATGGTACATACAAAAAGCCCACCTGATCGTTTATCAGGATGTTCGGCGGTGAGCTTCCAGGGTAGGTTAATGCTTCTTCTGCGTGCATCTGATGCACCTTAAGAACGAAGCACTCGATGTTCTCAAATCGAACCATAGGAAGGCAAAATGAGCGATCAACCACCAAAGCAAGATACCACTCAACCACCGCAACAGCAGACCACACAACCCCCACAGGAAGGTAGGCCCACAACCGACTTCTCGTTAGGTCGTCGATTTGTTGGGAATTCTGCGGACAAAGTCAGAAAAAAAGATAGCCCACAGTAGAAATAGCTAATGCACAAACCGGAGTGAGGATTGTTGCGATCCTCGCTCTATCCAGCCTTGTTCTGATGCGCTCATTTATCTCACACAACTCTTCAGCCGTATCATGGAGATTAGCCAGTCTTATTCGCCGGATAACTGAAATTGGTGTTCTCTCTGCCCGAAATCCCTTCTGAGCCAACTCCTCGTAATGCGCTGGTTCCAATGACTTGTAAAGTTCAGTGTAAAGGTCTGCTGGGGCTGAGTTAAGGAGCGCGCGTACCTGTACAGACAGCACGCCTGAAACCAGGTAAATTGCGCATGCGGCCCAGTACAACATGAAAATACCGATGCCTAACGTCATAAAACGAGGCTGGTTATTTTGCGTCAACAATAAAAACGAAGACCCGACGCCGACTATGAGGATGCCGAGCAGTTTATAACCGTTCTCTTTGTTTATTGCATTTGATTGCTCAATTTCTTTTATGCATTCCTCGCCTTGCTTTTCGAGAAAGTCGACGAGGTCATCATCGGCACCAAGGAAATATTCATAGGGGAGGTTTGTCATTATGCATCCCTTCACGGAGTTGGTTGTGGTCGATTTTAGCTGATTTCTGATTCATTCATAAAGCAGAAGCCCACCTGAGTGGGCCATTCAAAAACCACGGCACTGTGGGTTTCATAATCCGGTAAGCACGCCTGGAAAGCCGGGCAATGCCAACTGACCTTGCTTGTCCAGTTGCTCAATGCGTGAAAGTAACTGCGGCTTCTTCTCTTTACCCCACCGGCGCAATAGGCGACCAGACATACTGGCAACATCCTTTTCTTTCATGAACTCCAGCATGACGGCGTTACGCTCAGACTCTAAATTGCGCGCCCCCTGTGCAATCATCTCAGCCATCCAGTCGAACGCTGCAATGTACGCCTCCTTAAATGCAAAGGCGGCACCACCGGTAAAGCTGAAGACCAGCATAGTCCATCCATTGCGAGTCATTCTGTAGAATGGTTGAGGTTTTCCGTTCTGTAACTCATTGTTTTCATGGCAAAGCGTAAAATTGCGCTCTGCGAAATCTGGCGAACATGAGCTTATTACTTTTCTTGTCTTTCTCATGACATCCTTGTGCTCCTTGCTGAATGCCTTCGCCACTTTGAATGTATCTGTCGCAGACTCTGTACCAGAGAGGAAAATCAGTTCACGAAAATCGAAGCCGTTAATAACAGTTGGGTATGACATAGCGGTATTTCCTTTAGAAAGATGAGCCTGTTCGCACAGAAACGCCGCCCCGAGAAGGTCCGCACCTATACGGCGTTCCTCAGGCTCAGCTTTCTGAAAGACTCGGGTTTTGTATGCGCTGCGACGCGCGGGAGGTTTGTTGCGGGTATAAAAAAGCCCCGGACTATGCCGAGGCTGTTTTATTGGTTGGCTTTAGCCTGTCTGCGCTTACGGCGCGCAAAGTAGTCATCAGCTGCGTGATCGTACTCTTCGCGGGTGTACCCTTTCTGCTCAGGGTATTTAGCGATGAGCATTAGTTGAAACTCAGTCATCGTCAGTTGGCCGGCCTCTTCCTTGCTGATACCGAAGTGGTTACGTGCTGCGATGATGTAATCTGATGCCCGGAATTCAGATGTGGTATCGCTGGATTCGTGCCGCTGGAGCTTTCTAACTTTCGCTTTACCTATGATGCCGTGCATCATCAGGCTTTGGGCGACTATGACCATGTTGTGCGGCGGCATGCTTCCCTGGTGCCATACGAAACTGCGCTTTCTGCCTTTACCTGGCTTCATCCATCCTATCAACTCGCCGATATCGTCAGCACAGCAGGCTGTCAATACGGTATGGGCAGCCATAATCGACTTGCGGCTCAATAGACCGCTCTGAATATACTGCAACACGCAATCAGGCAGCCGGTCGTACTCATTGTGGATGTAGGATTCAGCAGCCCGCCTTAACAGAGGGGTCACTTCGTCATTGCAGAGGTCGTAGAACGTCTGAACAATTTCAGCAGGTTCGCCAATTCGCGACATGGCCAGCAGTGACGGGCGGAAGAAATAATCCCTGTCTCCGGCAGTAATCAGGCATTCGCCAAACTCTTTAACTGGTGTCATTTTTCCCCCATAAACAAAATCAAGGGCAGAAATCCTGCCCTTTGTTTTGCTTACACGGTGACGGTTACCGTGTGAGTGGCTGTAAATTCTCCATCCACGGTCTTAACGGTGATTACCGCAGTGCCGGCTGTTGCACCAGACGGTGCGGAGACAGTTACGGTATTGCCGGTGAAGGCTACGGTCGCGCGCGACGGCACAGAAGAGGTAACAGTGAACAGTTTATTGTCAGCATCATCCGGAGCTACATTGACAGTGAATGTGGTACTTGAACCTGCCGCTACAGTGCTGGTAGTCGGAGCGACTGTGACGCCTGTTACCGGAATTCCGTCATCAGCTTCGGTGATCTGGAAGGTGTTCCCGTCAGCCAGTTTGAACTCAAAGCTGTATGTCACGATTTCCTTCACACCACCGCCATCACTGGCGCCTGTCGGAACCATGTAGCCAATGTGGTAAAAGTCCCCCCAATGGAAGCGCATCCAGACCGCAGGTTGACGGCGGGCGCGAACTTCATCAGCGATATATTTTACGAATTGCTGAATGCCGAATTCATCAGTACGGTCCTGAACGCGCACCTCTCCCTCAATGGAATAGGTCGGGTCCAGGCTGGCAATCAGATTCGAACTGAAACCGCCATTGTCTGCATCAGACGTCAGCGCTTCCGGGCTCATGTCCCACGTTGCAGAAGTCGGCAGGCCCATGAGTTTCCAGTCGCCTTCTGCCGGCATCTGGTCAGAACAGCCGTATGCCAGTTCCAGCGTCTTCGCGCGACCGATAAGTTGTTCGTTATTGGAGCAGCCTTGCATCGTTGTTTACCTCACTTCAGATAATAAAAAAGGCCGCTCCAGGCGACCTTGTGTGATTTGATTTGGTGTTACCCACCGAAGAGGCAGGCGAACTGCAGGCGCCACACCATGCGTCCCTCTTCAGTCATTACCGGTGACGGTATTCCACCAAGGTTTGATATCTGTCCGAGGCATGGATTCGTCATCGGGTTCTGCTTCACATAATCGATGATGGCCTGCACATCAGCCTCTGATTTGGCATAGTCACCGGCAGATTTACCGGTTATCACATCTACCAGGACGTAATAATCAGCGGCCATATCGCGGTCTACTGCTGTTCCTCCGTTGGGTCGGAATACGATGAATCGCTCCGCCAGCTTTCCGGTATCTGTCCATGTCAGTGACTGAACGGTGTACCCGGAGGTTAAGCCGGCATCAACGAGGAAGTTACGAACGCGCTTATGCATCGGAGGGTTCACAGGGCTAGCTCCTTTTTGATTGCGGCATCAACGGCAGAACGCGTTTCATCACCTGCTTTCTTCAGGAACTGAGGTTCACCAGACGGGTCCCAGTAATTACCACCGCCCTGTGATGCTGGGCGCGGCTTACCCTTGAGTGTCCCTTTGGCCTCATGAACATATACTGCGTAATTAGCCGAATACCCCACTCGCCCGGTAATGCGGGTGCCATTTACCATCATTTCCTGAAATTGCGAATTAATCAGGTTAGATGTGGCGGCTACAGGCGTCATTCTTGCAGCCTCTGGTGCGACGATTAACAAGGCTGATTTGATAGCCCTGACTACCTTCCTGCCTTGGATATCGCCAATGATACGGTCGAGATTTCTCTTTGCTTGTTCGATGCCGCGGATCTTAACGCCCATACTCACACTCCCGTCAGAATTGCGTAATCATCCGCGACTCGTTCGAACGTATCGGCGTAGCGGATAACCTGCCGTACCTCGTCGGCACCTGCCACAACCGGGTCGGGTTCGGTTGACTGGCCAATCAGCAGGTAATCACCCGCGGCTGCCAGTGCATACTCAGACCACACGGTATTCTTCACGACGATTTCAGAGCCAAGACTGCCGATGCGCTTTGACAAGCCGCCCTCGTAATCACAGAGAATCGACTCAGGAGGCGAGAAGCCTAGCGAATCGCCATATTCATCGTTGCCAAGATTCCTCCAGATTGTCGCTGTCGCGGTGTAACTCCAATTCGCAACTGAGCTCAAAGCTATTCCCTCCATCGAAGCACAACGGCGCCTGTGGCGCGTATGCGTTCGCAGTTGATGAACCATTCGCCGTCGCTTTTCACGTATGCCGTCGTTTGCTGGCCGGTATCGGTCATCACCCACACCCGGGTAAGCGTCCGCGGCAGCCGTTGCTGAACTGAAATCCACGCCATCAGCAGCCTCCGACCACCAGGAACAGGCCGACGCTATTCCCGGCGCTGATCGGTAACTCACTGGTGCAACCGCTGGTATCAAGTTTCGCCAGAGAGTCACGCAGCCAGGTGATGCCATCGTCTCCGTAGTCGAACGAGCGCGATGCTCCCGATGGCGCCCCCTGCGATTTAATGCGGCGGGCGCCGGATGACGTCGCCATGAGCGCAGCGGCATACATCAGAATGAGCTTTGCCGTGCAGTCGTCATATCCCGCGCCATCGAGGCACGGGATAATCTTGTTCACCACGCAGAGAATCGGATCGAGAAGAGCTCCGGGGATGGCGTAACCCAGCTCACCGAGGAACGCCTGCACGTCTGCCGCTGTGATTGGGTCAGCCATGGTTATTTCGCCTTCTTCGATTTGCTGGCAGATTCTTCCTGCTGCTCTGCCTGCTCTGCCTGCTCTGCCTGCTCTGCCTGCTCTTCAGCATCATTGCCAGGTGTGGCCACTTCCAGCGTCTGGTCGTCATAACTAATGATTTCAACCAGACCAGCAGCTACCCAGCGCTTAGCGACATCGCCGCTTACCGAAACCTGAGCACCAACCTCCAGTTTCTGGAGATTGGCACCGGAAAGCAGGTTATCGCGAACCACTTTTACCAGTGCCATAGTTGCCCCTTAGCTGTGTGCGTAAATAACAGATTTGCGATTGTTGATGTCGGTCTTAACCATCAAGCCCATCGCACCCCAGGTGCGCCAGACGTAATCGCTGTTATAGAACTGGCGAGGGTCTGCAACGGTACCCACGGCCTGACCTACAATCGGAGCGATAACGCCGGCGGTAAGCGGGACAATCAGGATCTGGTTACCGGTCAGCTGCGCATCTTCTTTGATGGCAGCAATACCGGAGAGCTTCAACAGCTCCAGCAGAATGGTGTCGGACTGGTAGTTATCGCTGAAGTAGCGTTCCAGGTTAGTGATGATCTGACCGGAAACATACCAGGTCTGCTGCGCATACTGCAGGTTGGTCAGCTTCATCACGTCGCGCAGAGCAATGGCTGCATTGCGGATTTGCTCAGCCGTTGCGCTTGAGCTGGTGAAGTCGATATTCAGGCCGGAAGCACTGAGATCGACAATCTGCACCCGCTCATCGGCTTTTACCCCCTTCCAGGTCTTGCCATCAAAAGCGATATAGTTGCCAGCAGAGTCACGGAAACCGTTGAAGACGTAATCCACGTACTGACGACGAACATCATCAACAGAGCCGCGCTGAGCGTCGGCCAGAGAAGCCAGAGCGGAGCCTTTGTTGAAAATAGGGTCACGCCACTGGAATTTGAAGCCAGAGTCGTGGATCGGAACCATCGTACCGTCGAAGGTGTACGCGCGCGCATCCAGCGCCGCACCAATCTGGCCTGACATGGAGGTATGCGCCCAGCCGCGGCCACCGGTGCGAGCATATTCGTACACGGACTCTTCAAGACGGACTGAGCGGGACAACGGGATCAGGTCGTTAAGCAGAGTGAATTCAGTATTCGGTTCGAATTCAGCCAGCACAGTCTGATCATAAGCGCGATACAGGCGGCGGATGTCGTCGACAGCGTTCGTCGCGTCCAGCGCCGGAGTGTTTGCCGCATCACCGCGCCAGCGGGTGCGGGATACGAAATCAGCAACGGCCTGAGCACTCATATTGCGCGCCAGTTGCAGCTCATTGAACTGCGCCTGGTTCGCTTCGAGGTTGCCCGTCTCAGTCGCGCGTCGGGTGGAAAATACAAACATTCAGTCTCTCCTTACTTGAACACGACGCGAACCAGATCGCCTGCTGCGGCGGTCAGGGACTTGTCTTCTTCGACATAGGCAAAGATGGTTTCACCCTCTGCCAGTGCTTTAATTTGGCCATTGGCCACAGAAACCGGCTGGCCCTTGGTGTAGGTACCAGCGGCAGCGCGAACGTTGAGGAAAACGCCCGGCGTTGGCTGGATGTTTACCACCCAGTCACCGATCGCATAGGCATCGTCAATCGTTTTGCAGCGCAAATAGTCGTAGTTAGCAACGTAAAGAATTGCGTCTTCAGCGCCATCAACAGACGGTGTAGGCTTGGCTGCACTGAAAAAGATAACGGTACCCGGCAGAAACGCTGCGGCCGCAGAACCTTCACGATTAAGTTGCGGGTTGGGGAAAATCCCGCCCGCGTGAATTACGTGTTTCCCGTCTTTAGCCATTTTTTACTCCGGCATTTCGCTGAAAGAATCGTTGTTGTTGACCGGACGGAATGCACCATTCAGGCCGGTAGAGGTCTGGCACTGAGCAAACAGGCCATCAAGGGCGGCGCCGTCAAGCGCATTCACCGCCAGGTCATCCAGCCCGAATTTCGCTTTTACGGCAGCGCGTTTTTCGCCTTTCTCTTTGTCAGCGTTCACGGCAAGGCCTGACTTAACGGCTGCCAAATCATCAGCAAATGGCTTAAACCATGCCGGCGCTTCTTCGCTGTTGCTGGCCTGCTCTTTTTTCTTAGGCTTGCCGGTTGCGGGATCGATTTCGTCGCCGCCATCTTTCTTGGCTGCCGCCTTCTCTGCCGCTAACTGGTTGTAAGCTTCCATCAGTTCGGCATCGGACTTGCCTTCAGTCGGCTTACCCGCGGCTTGGAGCGCATTGATAATCAGTTCTTTCATCGGATCGTTCTCTCCGTTGGTTTTAATCTCGTACTCAATGGGTTTGCGCACGACTTCTACAGGTTCGCCGACGAACACGGCTTTGCCGTCGTCATCGATGAGGTACTTCTGTTTGAAATATTTGGCTTCATCACGGTAGATGAAGTTGTCCGGCCATACCGATTCGGGCCAGAGCCATTTATCATCAGCGCGGCCTTCGTGAAGTTTGTCGCTAATGGCACGCTGGATATCGTCGAAAGAGAAATTCGAGGCGTTGGTAAAGAAGAACTTCGTTTTGTTGAGCAGCCCCTCGCGGGTGCAGTCCGCGGCGTCAGAGAGCAGAGCAACTTCAATCTGCTGCTCATCACCATCAGAGTTAACGAAGATACCCACGCCTTCATCGGGCGTCCCGGCCCCCGGTTCGTCCAGCAGAATCGCCACATGGTCAAAGAACATGTTGGTAGCGATTTCGTTGTACTTTTTACCCTTCGATTCGCCATTGGCGGCGATACCGGAATAGAGCAGACCAGTGGAGATGTGGATCGGATCGGTGTTGGTGCCGGCGGCCATTTCATCCAGACGGTTAACCAACCGCTTACCCTTCTCGCTTGACTCGGCGTAGTGGCGGTCTACATACATGTCACCGATGACTTTGCTGTCTGCGTGGGTGCTGTTCTGGAACCAGGCTCCGACGTGGTAGTTGTTCACCGCCCGGACATCGCGCGCGGAAACGTGCTTGCCATCCACCTTTGGATGGCCCAGCGGCATCGGGTTTCGCTCGAGCGTGTTGTAGGCCTTTTCGATTTCTGCTGCCGGGTACAACTTCCGGTTCATCACGATATCGTCCACGACAGGCGTGATGCCGCGAACCACGATATGTGGCTTGCCGTCGATGGTTTCGGTAGTGATGTTTGAAGCGGAGTTTACGACGGTCAGCACGTTAACGCGATTGCGTTTCATGCTGGGTCCTCATTGGTGGATTTCAGGCAATAAAAAAGGCCGCCTAAGCGACCTATTTGATAAATTTATGTTCCCATCGGAAGGAGCTGTAAATGTACTCACCACCGTTTTCTCTATCGGTGAGCTTTGCGCAAATTTCGAATTGACTTCCAATTTGGTATTTACTCAAGTCAGATAGCTCCTTTGAGCATTCCACTGATAAGGAAGGATCGGCCCATTGCCCAGGCAAGGGGCGTATATGTACCTTTCCCTTCCTTCCAGATGTGCTGGCAGGATAGTAGCTTTCAACTATCAACTTACGATAAGGCTCGTCAGGTTTCGCCATAAGTCCTCCGCAAAACCCTCTTTTATCATGCCGCCTCGGATAATTTCCACTGCTCTCGCTCTTTCGCCAACTTCTCAGCAAGCCCTTTGTTGAATATGCTGCCGTCGTCGTTGAGCAGCACCGGAATCTGGCTGCAATAGCAGTTGTACCGGTTGCCGTTCTCGGCGTAGAAGTCTCTCACCTGCTCGGTGGTGTAGACCTTGCCGTGACGGCTGGCGTGCCAACTGCGCGTCGTTGGTTTGAGCGCCGACAGCCACAACAAGCCGGTATTCAGCCCAAGCCTATCCGCAGCCCAGTCCGTTTCGCTCCATTGCGCCTGGCGTAGCGCACCGACCTGCTCAGTCTGAGCAATGTTTTTCGCCCGCGACATCGAGACATCAAGGCGCTTGCTGACGATGCTGGCTGTTTCTCGGGGGTTAATGCCTAGCCCTATCGCGTCGGCAATGACGTTAGCGAGATCGGCACGCGCCGAATCGCTTATTCCCTTCCAGTCGCTGTACGTGCTGATGTAGGCGCTGGCGATCTGGTTCTGATACGCCGGACTGGAAAGCAACTGCTGCATCGTCGTCTGGCTGGCGTAGACCGGAGACTGTACCGACAGATTCGTGAAGGCCTGCTGCGTTCCTCTCTCATACTCTGCGGCGACATAATTCAGCGCCCATAGGTTCTGGCTGCCACCGTCCAGCAGGGCATCGTCCAGAATCGTTTGCACAATCTGGAGAAGGTCGGCTAACTGCGCCGCTGTCATGTCGTAAATGTAGGTGCCGGTGTTAACCTGGTACAGCGACGGCTCAGCACCTTCGTTATTGCACAGCAGACATGACCGCTCGCCGTTAACTTCCCGCTGCTGGCCAGTAAGCCTCTGGTCAAACAGCGCTTTCAAACGACGCTTAATATCCAGATACCGGCCTTCGATATCCTGAAACATCTTGCTAACCGGCCTGGCTGATTGAGTTGGGTCGACTTTGCTGCGGGGGATTATCGGCGTACCGACTTTACTCTTTTGCTCCTGAGTCATCGGAAAGAGGATCATCGGTTGTCACCTTGTCTTCGGGGTTGGGCGGAGTGACCTCTTTGCGTGGCTCAAGCTCGCCGACTGCCCTTACCTCGTTCTCATCGACCGCCGGGGTGCCGAAGGCTTGCTGAGTTTTCTGCGCCACATCGGCCATCTTATCCATGTTTGCGATCTTCTCTTTCTCGCTTGGCGCCAGTAAGTCAGACCATACCAGCGTGACCTCGCCCGATGCCGGAGGGTCGATAATGCCAATGGTCCAAAATCGCTCTATCACTCGCGTGATGACGTCGGACATAAAACCCCAGCGACGCTCGTTGCATCGGTTGGCCCAGGCCGTTTTATCTTCCTCTGATGCGAGGTTACCAGTCTGTTTGCCGAACATGATGTTGAACGGACACTGAATCGTCGAAGCGAATGAGTTTGCCGATACTGTCCAGGTTGGGGTTGGGTCAGCAGCAGCGACAGAGAGAACGCTCGCCTTCCCTGCCTGCATGGCTATTGCCGCATCCGTACCGCGGTTAAGCTTATTCACCTTGTCATTCATCGCATCGCCAAGGCTGTTATATCCAGCATCCTTGGCTTGCTTAATGAGGGACTCAATCTGGGTGGTAGCATCGAACTCCATTGCCAGTTGACGGCTGGCGTTCTTCAGAAATCCTTCTGCACTGCCGCCCTTCGTCTTTTCAATGTCCAACAGGTCGTTGTAACCGGCTTCAAGAAGCGGAATGCCTGACAAAATATTGTCATCCTCGGAACCCTCGCATAACAGGATGATGCGATCCGGATGCACCTGAACCGAGCGTGGGCTGCTATATGTCCCTTCGTCGCCTATCGGTTGCTCATTGAACTGATAGCTGACCGGCTGCCCGTAGGTTTCCGACCAGGTATCAATATCAAGGTTGCAAGGTTTGACTTGCGGCTCCCATGCCGGGATTAGTTTAACCAGTGCAGCACTACCGAGCCTCTGGACCAGTGCCACATCAACAGGCTCACTCCAGTCTCGATTATCTTTCACCTGAATCAGAAGTGCTGAGTAACGCCCAACCATATTGCGGCGGTCAGCGTCTTTAATTTTCGCCCAGTGCTTTTTCATCAGTTTGGTAACTGACTTTTCCCATGGCGTAGTTTCGGTCGACTCCCTGTCTTCATCACCATCGATGATTGTCGGCCTGTCCATCCAGCAGGAATCCAGCAATTTATGGACAGCTGCAAAACCGGTTGAACCGCGGCGATACTGTCGATAGAAGTTGTCGAAGGTCAGAGTGTCAGGATAGCCGAACTCGTCCCATAGTTTGGTCCGCTTGACGTTGCCATTACGCCCTGCGTAGAGCATGCGCTGGCGCCCAATTGCATCAGCAAGGGCATTAACGAGGAACTGCTCCCCGGTGCTTAATTCACTCACTGATGAGCTCCTTAGAAGAATACTGCGCCGACCTGCTTGTGGTTGTTCTTCGCTACAGCAAAGTAGCGGAAGCCGTCAGCACCGTGTGATGTGAAGTCATGAAGTGGCTTATCTTTCCAGCAGCCGCGCTTGTCATCCCACTCCTTGCGATAGCCCTCAAGGTGGGAAATGCCTTCAGCGCATTTCTCTTCATCGAAAACACAGGATGGGAGAATTTCACGCACCGACTCAATGCCGGTATCAACACCGACTTTTGGCACCACCTGGAATGTCATGCTGTAAACCTGACCGTCGATTTCATACCCTTCCTGGGCGAGCTCCCTCCGCGATTTTGCATCTGCGCCAAATTCACGATTATCGATGTCGTGCGGCCCCCAGTGCTCGCCATACTCATATCCCCGGTCTTTCAGCACCTTCATGTAGTGCCTCAGGCCTTCGCCGGAGTTTTCGTAGTAGTCGATGATGTGAAACTCCTCTCCAACTTCGCGAACAAACCAGATGGCCGTGGAGTCGCCAACACCGATATCCCAGAACGTGTGAACCGGTAGGTGTGAGTTATCCGGGATTTTGCCGATCCGCTTGTTGGTGTAGAGCCAGCGGAATTGTTTGGCGTAGTACGCGCCCTCGACCGACTGCTGGAACGCCTCGGCCGGAATGGTCGGGTATTCGCGCTTCATGTCGTCGCCGAGCGTCTTTTCTTTGGCGTAATACCAGGCTTTCTGGCGTTCGTTGACTACTACGCCGTGCTTCGCCTCCATTTCAGCGAAGTATTCAATCAGGCGTACTGGCAGCGGTTCGACCGGGTCGATTGCGTACTGCGGATTCTTCCACCAGGAGAAGAAGAAAAACTTCCAGTCCAGCGCAGATAACGGCTTACCCTGCAACAGCGCTTTCTCTGCCGTCTGGCAGTAATCGAAGAAGTAACCCGCCCGACCTTCCGCCGTGCTCTCGATAGTAGCGAAGCATCCAGTCGATACCGCCTCAAAAGCACCAGTGACGATCTCACGGGCTTTATCCGGATACTTGGCGCATATCTTCCCGAACTCGGAAACGTGCAGATAGCGCAGCGTACCGCCACGGAATGACGTGCTGACGTATAGCGAGCCGCCCTTCTTAAAGACGAGCTCACCAGACGAATCATTGCTCGCCGGGTTGGCAGCTTTTATCTCTGCCGGCAACTTGTCGTATGCGTACTTCACTTTTTCGCGGAACAGGCGCTTTGCGTCATTCAGCGTGTGGGCGATCAGCGCGCACTTTGCCGACTCGAACAGAGCAGCGTCGAGCTGGATGATGCACACCTCTGTGGTAAATCCGAGCTGGCGAGCTTTCAGGATGATGTTGCGGGTATGAATCCCCTCGAAGTATTCCCGCTGCTCCGGCGTCATTCTGAAGCGAGTCGGCTTACCTTCTTTGTCGGTGATCCAGTAAAGATTGTTCAGCCGCCAGTCTTTATCGGACAGCAGCTTGAGGTGCTCAGGTTTCATTACGCCCCCTGAGACAATGTATCCATCAGGTCCGAAAGTTGCTTAACAGAGTTGTCGCCTTCCGGCCCGTCGATGTCGTAGGCCTGACGCTCAAGCCCGATCAGATTCTTCAGCGCGTCACTCAGTGCCTTAACCGACTTAACGCGCTCCGGCATGCTGATGACCTTGTGGTAAATCTCATTGAGCTTGTCCTGGCCCTTATCGTCAGGGTTGAACATCAACTCTCCGAGCATCTCCAGTGCGGCCACGTCTGCGCACTCTGCCCCAAGTTCATCAAACAGGGCATTCGTTATCTGCCTGGCTCGCTTAATGTCGCCGCGATGCTCCATGCGGACGTTGGCTATTACCTCTGCCGTCGCCTCAATGAGTACGCGTTCGTTAAAAGTAACTTCACTGCGTACCTGTTTGCGTACCTCTGCTTTGCGTACCAGATCGTCAGCGCGTTCTTTCACCTTCGCATTCAGGTCGCGAGACCAGTCGTCACGCTTGGCACGCTTACGGATAGCTCCTTCGCTAATGCCGTGCTGCGATGCAATTTCTCGGAGAGACATCACCCCGGCCCGGTACGCCGTCTCGATGGCCTCCCAGTCGGGTTTAATCATGAAAGCCTCTATTTTTTGTTATCGTAAAGGAGGATATTAAACATTCAATTTATTGCTAATGAAATGAACGGGCGGCCGTTAAAGATCGCCACCTGAACTTATATGGGAAGGAAATCTATGTACTACCAATTTGGCAACATCACTATCCACTTTTCGGTTTTTCAGAGTCGTTTTTATGTCGCTCATTGGGATGGAGGAAATGTTGTAACTGACAAATGGTCACAGTTTATTGAGCTCGTAACCCAACAGACAGGCATTGATAGGGTAGAGTTTCAAAATGCAGCTAAAGAGTTTTTTGGGGAACAATAGTAAGAAAGCGTTATCGGGCCACTTCCAGAGGTGGCCCTGTAATGCCCTATTTCAGGCACTGCGTGCGGATATATTCCTGCAGGTAGCTCACTTGCCCGGTAATGGTGGTGATCCGCCCTCTGAGGGTGAAATAATCCCGTTCAGCGGAGTCAGTAAGTCGGGGGCCGGAAGCATCGACCATGCCGCCGGTTGCGGTCGCTCCGTTCGCGGGACATCTGGCGTTGAACTGCAGCCTGCGCTTGCCAGAAGCAACATCGCGCTCAAGCTGATCGATAGTGGCTTTAGCATCTGCCAGTTCTCCAGTGTATTTGGCATCCAGCGCAGCGGCGTCACGTTGACGGGTCTGCATATCGGTGATTGTGGCGTTAGCCAGCATTAACGCCTGAGCTTTTTCGTCACGCTGCCTTTTGAACTCGGTGGCATTGTCGTAATAGTGACTGGCCAGCCAGCCGAGGCAAACAATCAGGCAGATAACCACTGCGCTGATAGTGGCGGTTAAGCGGCTCATGACTTTGTCTCATTTACCGTGCCGCCGGCCTCTTTGAATTTGGCGATAAGGTTATCTGCTTTGTGCTCAAACTGGCCATAGCCGGCGCCGGGCAATGATGCCCAGATATTGCTGCAGCGGTCGATAGCCTGGCGAATCTGCCCGCTGTCGATGAGCGGCAGCGCGCCACGTTCTTTGATTTGCTGAAGAGCGACCTGGTCCTGCGACGCAGGAGAGAAGTCTTTCAGTCCAAGCTGTTTGCGGTACGCATCCCACCATCTGGCCAGGAGTTGATACCGCCCGGCAGCCGTAGATTTTAGTTTGAGGTTTAACGTCACTAGTTTGCGGGGGTGATCGGCGTAATTGCTGAACAACGAACCACCAACAATCACATCATAGCCGCAGTTCTTTGTCGGCTGACCGGCCTTATCGGTACCTTCAGACCAGGCGAGCATATCCAGAAACGCTTTACGCTGCTTATTGAGTTCCAGCATCATCAACCCCTGCTTTTCTGGCGGCGAACTTCTTAATCAAATTGCCGATCGAGTCTGTACCGATATAGCCAATGAACACGCTGGCGATGTAGGCGAGATTGCTGCTAAGGCCGGTAAAGTCGAGAAGGTCTCGAACGAACCAGGCAATCATTGCGCACATCAGTGCATCAATTAATGTCTTCGTCATGGCGCCACCGTTATAGCGGCCTCGCAGGTACGCCATCATGAAGGCAAGTATTGCGCCAATGCCCTGCTCTTTGGCTGCCAGCAGAGCGGCGATGAAATCCTGTTTATAGGGCATACGCATATCTCTCACCTCGCATAATTGGCGGGTGCTGTTCGTGTAGTAAAGGGTGCGCCTCATCCAGTGCAAATTAGAGGGTAAGTGGTTAGCTGTCTGGATGGGCGCGAATAAAAAAGTCAGCGCAATGGCTGACAATGAGGGTAAGGCGTTGGCTCTAAGGCCTGATTTCCCAGCTGGCGGGATTCGGTAATCTAGTCAGGACTCTCGCGTATGAGCTTCAACGTGTAGTGCGGCACGCATTCACTCAAGAGCCCTGACTGGATTGCAGAAACGAAAAAGCCCCGAGCAATTAACTCAGGGCTTTCTTTCAAATCCACCTTAACATCAGACGGATTTCTAGTGTTAGAGCGATGATATTCTAGTTTTCATCATTTTGCAAGTAGCAATCGTTACCGGTATTAAACTTTGCTGGTAACTTTCGATAACTCTGCATCAGCTTGCGATTCCTCCTTTTCAATCTGAGTAATTAGCGACTCATAAAACGGTTTTATCGCCTTGTCCCATACCCCCGCAGAAATGGCATCGGTGAACTGGCATATCGCCCGGTAGCATGATGCGGCAGGAAGCCGCTCATACCCACGTCCTGAGCACTGCTTGCAGGATGAATAAAAGGGAGTTCCTTGCAGGTCCGTTTTCTTCCTGTCCAGGGCAACACCTCTCCCCCTGCACTTAACGCAAGATGTCGATATGACGCCTGCGCCGTTGCATTTAGCACAGAGAGATTCTGTCATTTCTACCGCCGTTGTTGCTGGGGTTTTCTCTCCGCAGCCTGGATGCTTAACCACAACCTCCTTTTTGCGCAGTACGCCACGCCCCTTACAGCATGGACACGTGACGCTACTCGCCGCTGATCGGCAATAGTCCTGATACGCAAAGGTTGCGAGTGTTTGCACCACTTTCCCTTTAACATTGGTTTCAAGTTTGCGTAAGGCTGCCACCTTGTCGCAATGCTTCATCCCATGCTGTACCAGTAACTGTATTGCCTTCCGTTTGTCGTTATCGCTCAGGTTCATCTTGCCGCTGAAAGCACTGAACCCGAGCGGAGCGCGACTTTGCACCATTCCAAAAGCAGCCATAACATCAGTACCGGTTAGCGCTTCCGTGGCTGTAGCCCTTGGTGAGTCGGTAAACTGTGGGGATTTTGGAGAGTGGAATCTGACGGTACTTTCAAGCCTCATGCAGCCTCCCCCATATGAACCATAATTCCCTCCTGGTACCATTCGGGCAAAGTGAACTCGATACGCCCTACCTCACCTCCCGCTCTAAGCTCTCGTAATCGCTTCAGTTCACTTTTCATGTGCTGATATAACTCATCCATCTGCCACGGCTTTAACCGCACAGGAACACATGCCAGACGCGCTACTCGCTCGATAGTCATCTCCCCGTAGACAATCTCCGCATGCGCGGTAAATTCGTAGGGGTCTTCTTCGAGCTTGCGATGGCAGCCTACGCAGTGAGCGAAAGCGTTATAGGGATGGTAGCGGGTTGATTTGTGTCGGCGTGATTTGAAGTGTGAGCAGTGTAATTTGGCGTGTTCGTGGTGGAATGTTCGACCGCAATAATCACACTCCCAGTTCGTTCTCTCCCTGACTAGTTGGGAGAAAACATCATCAAACTTATCCCTCTTGAGAGCCATCATCTTCCTCCGTCATGAATCCGTTAGGGTCGGCGTAAAGCGATATTGCACAGGCATCGCATACATGAACTTCAACAGGGGTTAGCTTTGTCTTGCACTGCATGCAGTAGCCAGCACGACAATTGCTTTCTGACTGGTATTGTTGAATCTGTTCAGGACTAAGCACCTTTCCTCCTTGCCCTGGTTCTGAGCCAGCGCATATCCCACAGATGAGCCGTGTAATTGAAAGTGACAATGTCGGATTCTGCGGGAATGGGTTTCTTTCGGTTTCTGCTGCGATTGGTGGGTGTGAATATCAGATGATCTATTACGATTTGCGTTGCGCTTCGTCGTGCCACACGTCCTCCTTGGTTTGAGGTAGCGGAAAATCACCAACCGGAGAGCGTTCGCAGCGAATACACCATTTGTGCCAGTAGGGTTGCCCGGGCCTGAATCGGTAATCGTCTTTTCGTTCTCCGCATCGGTCACATCGCGTCATCCATACCTCCTGTCTGTGAATCTGACGCCCTGACCAATAGCCCACGCCATGGTGTACTCAATCAGGCTCGCCATACGGCTTACGCTCATCTCTGCGCTGCTTTCTCTGATATTGACGAACTCACCCTCAAGGCCGGGAACAATCTCGGCCTGCTGCTTTGTGGCGACTGCATGACCACTTATCAGCAAAACTTTCCATTGCTCCGGCTTTAGCTGTTTTCCACACCACTGAATCTGTCGCGCAATATCACCCAGCATCGCGTGGAAGCGAGCATTCTGGTCGAGGTTGCGTTTATATTCGGTGATGCGGATGGTGACGGGTTTATCGGTGTTCAGAGGCGCTGCGAGAATGGAGTTTATTGCTGATTGCTGTTGCTGTTTACTTCGGAGAAAGATTGTTTGCTTCATCTTTCATCATCTCCTGCTGGGCGGCTGCGAGCACCCTTGCATACGTTGCCGCTGAACCACGCATAGATTTTATGGCTTCGTTTATAACTGCCATCATTTCTGGTGTCGGCTCCTTCGGCACCATCACGTAACCATCCGGCACTACCGGCTGCTGCGCGTGGCGATAGAGCTTGTCGCCAATCTTTAGCCCTGACTCTTTGGGCGGGCGATAATAAACCAGCGTCCATGCTCCATTGATGAAAGCCACCGGCTCGCTGTCCATTGCGGCCTTTCGGTCCATTGCCTCTCGCTCAATGCTCAGCAGGACATATCCCGGCATCCATTCGCCAACGTCAGCGATATGGGTGATTGTGGCATTTATAAACTCTCCCGTGCCGTGACAGCTACCGCGCGGTGTCTCCAGAAGATGGAGAGTGTCGCCTACCCGATAATCACGGTCATTTTTGCGTAGCTCTGCGCGTTTAACGCCAGTACAAACAGCAGAGAAGAATTCAGGGTAAATTTTCAATTCGTGAGTGATTGGCTCTCTGGTTAATTTGCTGGTCATTGGTTGGCTCCTTACACTGCCAGTTGCAGCTGCATGTCGAACCGGTCGCGCTGCTCGCAATATGTAAGCGAACCGGGGCTATTATGTGATTCAATGCGCTCCACCATCAGGGCTGCGCGAGTCTCTTTCGATGCTGGCGCATAGGCACCAGACCAGGCTTTATCTATCCCGATATTGCGGGCCACATTCGTGGAATCGGCGCTCGCCAGCGGAAGCTTCGTGAAAATCAACGGATTCAACATACGAAGGCCGTGAAGCTTGGTTATCGGCTGTCCGTACTCATCTACAACGTGACGAATCAGGTCTTTCATTCTGGCGACTGCAAGGTTTGGTCGCTTAACGTCGTAATCGCCGCAACTGCCTATCGCCACCCGAGGCCACTCGTTGCACAACCTGATAAACCGCTCATCGCTTTCGTTCATGTGCCATACCGGAACGCCGATGAATTTCCCATGCGGCCACGCAAGCAGTAACTCGTCATTCTCCCGCTCTCCTCCGTCGATAACGTCAGGTATAATGGCGAAATCAAATCCGGGGTGATTCATCCAACGAGCCACAAACTCGTCATAATCGCTCCAGTCGATTTTGTTTTTCCCAGCCTCCTTCCAGGCGGTAAATGCGCCATTGTCGAGAGCGAAGGACTGGCAATATTCAGATGCCAGGTTTATTTGCCCGGAGTGTGCGAAACTTATGAAAGCGTGACGTGCTTTCCACGCCTTCATTGCGCACGTATCCGGTGTTATAGGCCCACCGTGATAGTGAATCATGTATCACTCAGCCTCCAACTTGATGCCAGCGGCGGTCAGCCATTTGGAAAAGTTGTTCTGACAGTCGATATATCCCTTCGCGTAGTCCTCAGTGGCACCGTAATGGCAAATCTGAAATTCATCATATTGCTTCACGGTGATGGTGCGAGACTCCAGCTCGACGATGCGCTGCTGCGCCTTCTCCAGCGCCTCGGCCAAAGCGATGATGTTGTCTGGACCATCTGACAGGTCGTTAAATTCTTTGCATTCTTCGAGGAAGACTGTGATGGACATGCGATGGGCAACGTAATCTTCGGTTGCTGCCTTAGCTCGCATAGCAGCAGCCTTCATACGCTGCGCCAGTTCGGTGATATCAGTCATCGGAGTTATCCTCGCAGCAGTAGTGAGCACCGTCCGGGTCTGTGCTTTTGAAGCCGCAGATATCACATTCAATTTCGTCATGTGCTTCCTCTTCGCATTCGTGACTTTCCGGATCGTCGGCTTTGTAATAACCGCCGCACAAGGCGCAACGAACATCAGGAACTTCATCGTAATTTGTGGTCCCGGTAATCATTTGTCGGCCCCCTCGCGCAGCGCAGCTTCCCACTCAGCCAGTGACTTTTCTGCATACTCACCTGACAAACCATCTTCTGCTGGGTTGTTGGCTAAATCCTCTTTTGCAGTCAGAATCATGCGCACCACGTCATAAACTTCTGCCATCGACTTATCAACGAATCCGTGATTGAAAGCGGCGGCAAGGCGGCCGGCTGCAAAGTTGATGCCTTCAATGCGACCATCAGCCTTAATCCCGGCTACGATGCGATCGGTGGCGGGGGTTTCGACTTCAGCCATTACCTGGAGAGCCAAGCTGTAGAAGTCGTCTTTTACGCAACCAGCGTATGCGATACCGTCAACAGTGTTCAGGTGCCCGTGGTTGTAACCTGCTGCGTAAACTTCCTCAGACTGTTCACGAATAGCCACACTCTCCGCAGCCAGCTGCTCTGACTTCCTGATTTGGCCCTTCAGTTGCAACGCCAGCATTTGCACCAGACTGCTTTCAGCGCTTGCAATTACAGCGTCTAAATCTTCAATGTTAAATTCGCTCATTCCTTCTTACCCTCATAAAAAATGCCCGCATTTGCGAGCCTGTTAATTTATTGAATTATCTATGCTATTTGATTTCATGCTTTAAATGCTCAGCGCGGAAAGTGCTCCAGTATCCTTCTTCTCTGACCTCTTTCCTCCGCTTACCACAGCCATTGCAACCGTAGTGAAAGATAATTGTTGGCTGTAGACCATTTAAGGATTGAAATGGGTGGAGTTCTTTTTTAAAAAGCACCCATTTGTGCATACCGATTAAGCAGCGAATTTTCATCATTTCCTCCGGGCATAAAAAAGGCCGATTATCGCAATCAGCCCCGTTAGTGATTCATCAATGTAGATTTCTGTCATCCCATCCTCCCGTATACAGCCATCAGCCTCTGACGGGCCGGGCTTTTCATGTACTCCTCAACCACGCCGTTGCGAGCGGGATTGAACAATACGAATCCACCTCTCTTGCCATGACGCTGGACAATGGCTACCGGTTCAGGTGTCACTCCCTCAGCCAGCGAATATTTCCTGGCGAATCTTTTGCCGTCGTGAGTGATGCAACCGATGCGAATCAGAAAGGAAATTGTTCCTGATGCAGATTTTGTTGGTATGCCTGTTGCGTCAGATATCTGGCCGAGTGTTAGAGGTTTTGGTGAGTTCTTAAGACAACTCATCACAATGCACTTCAAACCACCTTCACGAGCTCTCCATGGCTCCTCTCTGCGTGTTTTCAAGCTTGCTTCTGAACCAGCCCTGCCCCGCTGCGAAAGCATTTCCCTGCCACCGTCATCCATCCACTTGCTGAAACTCTCCTGATTGTAAAAAACACCCAGGCCGCCGCGACTAAACAGCAAACCCTTCTCGCGTAGAGGAGCGACAATGACATAAAATTTATTCCGGTAAACTCCGGTGTGCTTAACAATTTCAGCAATGCTTACTGGTTCATTTTCACGCACGTAGTCGATGATTTTCTGTTGAAGATTATCCATGATGCCCCTCAATGTTTGCGCCGCTCTGCCAGAAGAAAAAGCAGCTATCCACGAACGGATTTTCATAGCCGGTGAATGTTCTGGAGATGGGATATTTGTTGCGGAAGATACTCAGGAAAAGGGATTCGAAGCGCTCTCTTTCACGTTCCATGCCCTTTGCTCCTCAGGCCGTGCTTAGCTCTAAGCTCTGCAATTTTCTGCAATCCTTTCTCGTTAGTAAGCGGAATGTGCAGGTGTGGCAGTTGAGCCCGAGGTGGTGGTATCTCTTCTCCGGATTCAATCCTTCTGGCCATCTTTCTGAGCTCATCGCCGCAGCGCTTCCGACACTCGCCGTCAGTCAGGTTGAATGACCGCATCTGGTTGTAGACCGCCGTCACCATGTGGAAACAGGCATTGCTTTCCCACGGGTAGTTTTCAGCACAGTCATACAGTCCTCGATCACGGCAGAATAGCCGGAACATTTCATGTAGCGCTTCTGCATCCGGCAGTCCGGCACTGTGAAACTCTCCAGCCCTGCACCACTCAATGAATTGTCCAGGCGAAGGCCAGAACGGTGATGCACTGGCTCGGGCGTGTTGCATGCCAGCCTTAAGCTGCTCGCGGGTGTTAATTCCGTTTTCGGCAAAAGCGGCAATCCACTGTCGCTTTGCGGCTGCTTCATCGTTCGGGTCTTTCAATGCCGTGGACATTGAAGCCGGGAAAAGCTGCTTCAGGTTGTTAAACAGAATATCGACAAGGCGCTCGTCACCATGATTTACCCCGCGCTCTGCAGGTACAGGGCCATCGCCAGCCATCCGGGCCAGTGCGCCACCGTCATGGTTTTGTATTGCCTGAACAAGATTTCTCACAAGAATTCCTCCCTCCAGGACTGACTATCATTCCAGTGGCGTGCTGTTGGCACCTCCGCGGCTGGCTGATTTTTCCCGGGCTGGTTCATCTGGATTTTTAACGTTTCCCATTTGTCCCTAAGCTTTGCTGGGCTGAGTATGTTTGACTGCCAGAACCGATCTTTGTTGGCCCAACTGAATGTCTGGCAAATATCCTGATGGGTTACCTCAAGGGCGTTTCTCATCAGGCGAATATCGTTGGCCCATGACGCCCAGGATGGTTGTTTGCTTGACGGAGCTACAATGCAAACTTTCGAGTAAATCCATTCGGCAGCTTTCAGGTCGTCAGCGGTTCCCCACTTATCGCCTTTTGGCGTTTGCACTGCGGCACCATCCCGGACAACTGGAAGGCGTTTTGATAGCGAGTCTGAGGATTCGTCAGAATTCTCGGACGAAGTGTTTTTAATACTGTTCTTGTTCTTGTATTGGGTGTCTACCGTTTTCGGGAACCTTTTACCCGTTTCCGGGAAGGATTTTCCCGTTTTCGGGAATTTTCTTCCCGTTTCCGGTTTTTCTAAAATCCAGGCAGAAATATCAGTATTCACCCCTACAATCTTCATCATCCCTTGCTTCTGGCTGAAGATGATTTTTCGCTCAGCCAGAGACTTGATAGCGTCAGAAACATGGGTGTCGCTGAGCCCCGTAAGTCCAGCAATCACTGTGTTCGTTACCCTATCCTGTTTTTTATTCCATCCATAGGTGAGCCAGATAACCGCCTCAAAACATTGCCATTCCCGCCCAGATAATCTAAGGCGAGGTTTAAGCTGTTGGATGTCGTTGGCTATCTTGGTGTAACCGTTGGACAGGTCGGCCATGTGACCTCCTGTTTGCTCTGTTTGCTTGGAAAATAGGTTGATGATTTCCGCTGTATTCATGCTTCACTCTCCCATCCAGCTTCCCTCAGGAACGCCAGATATTCATCCATGATCGCCTTCGCATCCTGGTTCAGCTCTAAGCCGGGTGTGTCAGAAACCAACTGGAGGAACTGTCTTGCCTTTGCCGCGCTAAATTGCGGTAAAGCCGCGCTACGGGTTAATTTTGACTTGCCTGATGCCTTTGCCTTATCCATCTGGCGAGAGGCTACAGAAACAGCCTGAGGGCCATGCTCGCGAGATAAAGCAACGGCTGTTGTGGCGGCTACCTCACCGGAGCGAACCATATCCAGAAGAGGCTCATCGCAACTCACTAGGTCGATATGCATCACCACATCAGAGACAGAGCGCTTAACCTTCTTCGCAATTTCAGCATGCTCCCAACCCTGATTCACCAGGCGCTGGTAAGCATTTCCTCGCTCGATAGGGGTTAATGGCTTACCTTGAGATGATGTAACCATGAAGGCGATACGATCGGCATCTGTGCCTACGAAATCCTTACACTCGATGCGAAGGATGGGGTGACCTGCTGCCGTTGCCGCCAGCGCACCGTAATAACGATGGTGGCCGTCGATAATCTTGATTCCCTGATCGGTGACTTGAACCGCTAATGGTGGAATGTACTCGCCGGCAATGAAAGCATCACGAAATTCACCGACGTGCTCCTGGTCAATTTCGCGAACGTTGAAACCCGGCTCAACGTATAGCTCAGCAACCGGCACTATGTAGGTTTTATTCACTGCTGTTCCGGTGCCGTTCTTCTCTTTCTGCTTGTAAAGTTGGGAAAGCGTGGTCATAATTACTCCTGTGAATTGATCCAGTGATTCGGTCCTAGAATTGCATGGTGATTTGCTCAGAATCCTCGGTGGCAGCCGGGGATTTTTTCTTTGTAAGAACCGCTGCAACTTCCTTCGCCAGTCTTGCGATATCGTCATCAACGACACCCCACTCCAGCACCGCAAGCAGCATTGCCATCTTCGGCAGCCAGTTTTCTTTCCAGCGAGTTATCTGCGCTTTATCGACGCCAATCTCTTTTGCTACGTTGTTCCCGCCCTTAAGAGCGATTCGGTTGAGCAACCAGGACTCAATGCGCCGGGCATTGACCTTGTTGCGGTTAATTGAGTTTTCCATTTGTTAAATTCCTTTGGTGTGAAATAGTTAAATAGGCCAATGCGCAGACACGCATAGCCATTAAGACTTGTTTGTTTTGATGCCCTTTCTCAGGGCTGAGATGTGTAAGAGCGGTGTTGCTTAGGCTGCGTTACTTTCTGATGGCGGAAAAACGTCATCAAGACTAACTTTTGCACCGAGTTTATTAAGTGACTTCACTAACTCACGGCACGTCTCAAGGTCTGGGCTTCTACGACCAGATTCCCAGTGGCCTACCGCTGGCTGAGTGCAGCCCATAAGCTCGGCTAATGTTGCCTGAGAGACCTTCAGAGCCTCTCTGTATTTCCGAAGATTGCTCATATGCCCTCCATGTTGTTCATGAGCTAATAGTACATTATGTACTTTTAAATAACAAGGGTAAAAATACAAAACATACATGGATGAGGGTAGTACATAGCGTAATAATAAGGGGATGAAAATGAAATGGCATGAACTGGCTCGCTCAAGAATGAAGGAGCTAGGAGTTACTCAAGAGAAGTTAGCTGAAGAGCTTGGGATGACGCAGGGTGGCATTGGGCACTGGTTGCGCGGTTCTCGACACCCTTCAATTGAGGAAATAGCAAAAATCTACCGGTATTTAGGTGTCAATAACGTATCGTTTAACTCCGATGGTACATTTTCTACATCAGGTGAACAATCCTCTACTCCTGTTAAGATTCAGTACTGTTACCCTTTGTTCTCACATGTTCAGGCTGGACTATTCTCACCGGAGCTATGTACTTATACAAAGCAGGATGCCGAGAAGTGGGTGAGCACAACCAAAAAAGCCAGTGAACATGCTTTCTGGCTTGAGGTTGAGGGTAACTCCATGACAGCCGCAGCAGGTTCTAAGCCCAGCTTTCCTGAGGGCATGCTGATTCTGGTAGACCCTGAAGAGTCGGTTGATCCTGGTGATTTCTGTATCGCCCGTTTGGGTGGCGATGAGTTCACTTTTAAGAAGTTGATAAAAGAGAGCGGTCAAATATTCCTGATGCCGCTTAACCAACAATACCCGATGATACCATGCAATGAGCAATGCAGGGTTGTCGGTAGGGTAGTAGCCTCAAAGTGGCCTGATGAGACTTTTGAATAGCTAAAACAAACACACACGGAGCAAGATAAGAGATGAAGGAACATTTCTTCAATGGACTGGTAGCGCTGATTGCAGTTATGGCTATCTCACTGCTGATTTTTCATTGGTAACGGACTGAAAGGAGAACTCATGAGGTCGCTTATCTTTGTTCTAGCACTGATAGTCATAGTGGCGGGCATATGAGTGTTTATGCTTCAGGACAATGCCCTAAAGGGATTCTCAGCATGGTGAGAAAGTATCTGGTTGTCATCATAGCTGCCGTTCTAACCGCGCTGATTGTGTGGCAGTGGGTTCTGGACTTGAGTTGATGGGATACTTTGGCGGTAGGGCGAATTTTCCGGCGCTGTTATCTCAACTCCGATTACATTAAATAAAATCACTGAAATGGATTGTATGGATTATGAAAGCAGGTTTTTATGCGATTTATTGCAACAAAAACAAGATAAAATCATCCTTAAAGTTATCTGCACTCATCAGGCTACACATAAAAAATGGGAAAACTTTTTCAAAGTTAGGTGATAACTATCTTTATCTACATATCATTGATGATAATACCTTTCTTTTCACAAAGACAAACGACAAATGCCTTGTTCAGAAAATAAACAAATCAAGAGCGTCTGTTGAAGATATTCAGAACAGTCTGGCAGAAGATGAATCCCTAGGGTTTCCCTCTTTCTTGTTTGTTCAGGACAATATCATAGGTTTCGCGCGCACCATATATGGGCCGACAACTACTGATTTGAGAGATTTTCTAACTTATGGTCTTGGGTTAGATGAAGCTGAAAAGCTAACTATAGAACCGCTTATGCGGGGTACCACAACGGATGATGTCATGAAGATGCATTTCATTGGCAAGACCACGGTCAAAGTTGAAGCAAAAACTTCGTTTGCTGGTAAAATATTAAGGGCTTTGGGTTCTGATGATATTGAGGAAGAACTTCTTGATTCTATCGAAATCGTCATAAAACCTAAGCATGGCAGGGACATAAAAAAACTGGCAAAGAAAATTGTATCAAACCCTGACGTTCAATATTCCGACATCGGGGTAAAAGCCAAGGATGAGGCTGGAAGCATACTAACGGACCACTACCTTTCACAGAAAGGTCATCTATCTGCACCTATAACTAAGACAATAAACGCAGAGATTGCAGAAGAAATGCACTATAGTTATGTTAGAATGAAATCATCTATAAGCAGCAGCATTGACAGGCAAGTTGGAATAATAAAAGACTAGAACAGGAGGAGGGAGGATGCGAAACAAGATAGTGCCAGGCATATGCATCGTAGCATTCCCTTATCTTTTAGTAGCCGGATGCTACTATGCATTTCGCCATTTTATACCCGGAGTTTCTTTCTCAACACATAAAGATGGATTGGGGGCAGCTCTTGCTTCTTACTCTGGCACAATGATTGCTATTTTAATCGCCGCCATGACATTTCTGATTGGCAGTAGAGCGAGGCGATTAGAAAAAATGAAAGAGTATGGATACATGACATCGGTTGTCATCGTTTACGCACTTAGCTTTGTAGAGCTTGGAGTTCTGTTTTTTGCTGGCGTCCTGCTTATATCAAACATGAATGGTTATATGTTACCTACAATAGCTATCTCGATCGCTGCTGCCTCATTTATGCATATATGTCTCCTTGTTTTTCAGCTTTATAGCATCACACAAGAATAATTCTAACCCGGCCCCCGCGCCGGGTTTTTAATGCCCTACTCCTTCCCATACGATATCAATCGCTTTATAGCCTCCATCTTGCCGGTCTGTCTGCGCATCTCCAGCAATCTCAGAGCCTCTAACGCCTCCAGTCCTACTAGCTGCTGCTCTGCCAGCATCTCCATATCCTGTATCAGTAACTCGACTTCTTCCTTTGTGATCGGCGGTCTCATGTAGCCTCCTGTGTTTTTTGTGAGCATAACATGGGCTGAGATAAATTTAATCCCTTTTAAATACATAATGTTATTCAACATGCAACCAAAAATAAAACATTACGTATTGACCATCAAAAGTACATAACGTACTATTCAACTCATCAGCAGGAAGCATTACTCACCAGGACGGTGACCCGAGTCTCTACGAGAGCCAGATGCAGGTCCAAACTGCAATACGCGCTGGTGAGGGTTAACGAAGAAGAAGGCGTACCGGTAAAGCAGCGCGAAAGCCAAACGCGCACCGGTTATAAGCGGCGATGATGCGACATGAACTCAAGGGCATGAGCGAGGCCACTGCGAGAGTGTGGCAACTCACCAGGACGGTGAAGCTCTTAAAAATCTAGCGCTGAAAAAGCGCAGCATTCAAAGCAGAAAGCTTTGGGGTGTGGTGAAGCTCAACGGCGAGCTAGCAGATAGGCGACTGTGAAAATACTAGTCATGTAGCGGAACGCTGCGCGCACTGCAATCGGCATCGCACCGATGGAAGCTGGTTCGATTCCAGCCACCACACCACCAAAGCTAACTGACAGGAGATCCACAATGGATGCACAAGCACGTCGCCGCGAACGTCGCGCAGCTAAACAAGCCGAATGGAATGCAGCTAATCCCCTGTTAGTTGGGGTAAGCGCCAAACCAGATAGCCGCCCTGTTCTTTCGTTGAACCGCAAGCCGAAATCACGCGTAGAAAGCGCTGTAAGCCCGATTGATTTATCAGTGCTTGCACAGTACCGGGATGTGATGGAAAAGCGCGCTGAAGCAGTTGAGCGCAAGAATCATAAGCTCTGGTACAAACAGCCAGGCGAGCGCGGCATTACTTGCAGCGGCCGGCAGAAGATGAAGGGTAAATCAATACCTTTAATCTGAATCATTTTTGGAAATCATGCTACATGACCCGCCTCGCTATTCCGAATTGTATGGCACCACGATATGTGCTTAAGTTATTCGCCTACACATGGTGAGGGATTGACGATGTTTAAAGTATGGAATGGCGGGCGCTGCCCGGTTAATCGCGGTGAGCTTGTTGATGTTATCCACCGTGACGGTGAGATTTTCTATAAGCAGGACCCGTATGAGGAAGGATCAAAGGCTACTGACTGGACTGTTGCAGAACTGGAAAGCAACTGCGACATCATCGCCTGGAGACCATCCGAAGACACAGAGTAAATGCGATTTTATAAAAAACTAAAGGCTGCCATATGGCGGCCTTTTTTATTACCTCAGGAGTTAACAATGAGCAGAAACGGTTTGCGTTCTATGAGCCTTGTAGTTGCAGCATGCGCGTTAATCTGGAGCGCTGTTGCTTACCTTCTCGTTACTAACACATGGTTATGGTCATGATTAATCACAATCTGCTGAGAGCAGCGCAGAGTAAGGCGGCTATAGCTTTGTTTCTGATGGACGGGAACATGTGGCTTGCAGCTGTGGAGCAAATGAAAGCTGCGGCTGGTATGCCGTGGCACAGGAGGGGAAATGCAAGAGTTTAAAGGTACGCCAGGACCGTGGGAAATGAAAAAGGAAAAGGGCGAGCCGGAGTGGTTTGTTATTAAGAAAGGCTCCATGAGAAAATTGTATGGCGGAACCATTCGCACGCCAGTCGCTGAGGAGATTAATAATAAACACGATGCTAATCTCATTGCTGCCGCTCCAGAATTACTAGAGGCGCTACGCGAAGTGACAGGGTCTCTTGGGGTTATGGTCACAGACCCTGGTAATTGCCCTGAGATAATCAAAGCTCGCTCCGTCATAGCTAAAGCACTCGGCAAATAACCCTCCCCCACCAACCGAATAAACCAACCAACTTAACCATGTCGGCTATTACAGCGACGGGCTTCGTGCATTCTGAACAGGAGAAATCATGAGCGAATTGGCCGTAATCGAAATCAAACCAGAACAAGCGCCAGCGCTATACGTAGCCAATGGTCTTGATGCCTACCTTGAGCAAATCAAACAGGCGGTAAATGAGGTTCCGGACCTCAGCACTGATAAGGGCCGGAAACGTGTCGCGTCTCTTGCGGCGCAGGTATCACGCAGTAAGACGGCAATCGAAAAGCCCGGTCGCGAGTATCTGAAGCGCCTTAAAGAGGCTGTGCGCCCTGCTGAAGCGGAAATTAAACGGTTCGTTGACGCATGTGATGAATTGCGAGACGCGACCCGCCGCCCTCTTACTGAATGGGAAGCAGAGCAAGACAGGTTGAAAAAGGAGGAAGAGGAAAGGATAGCCGCCGAAGCCTACAGCAAGATGCGCGATGAAGCAGACAGGATGAACGCAGATTTTGACGTAGCAAAGACAGAAGCTCTGAAAATCAAGTTCGAAGCCGATCACGAAATGGCTCTGCTGATGAATGACGCTTTCGACCGCGAACAGGCAGAAAAGAAGGCGGAAGCAGAACGCCAGCGCATTGCTCGCGAAGAAGAGATTAAGCGTCAGGCAGAAGAGAAAGCGAAGCGTGAGGCAGCAGAACAGGCGCAACGTGAAATTGACGCCGCGGCCGCCAGAGAGCGCGAGGCAACTTTGGCAAAAGAGCGCGCAGAACGTGAGCGCATTGAAGCTCAGCAGCGGGCCGAACGCGAACAGCGAGAAGCAGCTGAACGTGCTGAGCGTGAAAAGCAGGCCGCCGTGGAGGCGGAGCGCCGCAAGGCTCAGGAAGAAGCCGACCGCATCCGCCGAGAGGCAGAGCAGCGTGAACAGGCCCGGCTGACTGAAGAGAAGCGCAAAGCCGAAGAAGAAGCGCGCCGCGCCGCTGATGTTGAACATCGCCGCGGAATAAATACAGCAGCGGTACAGGCTCTTATCGATCAGGGAATCCCTTATGAATGGGCTAAGGCCTGCATCATTGCTGTGGCCCTCGGGAAAGTCCCGGCTACAACCATCAAATACTGAGGTGGTTATGAACGCATACCGCGCATATGACGTGATCGAAGATCGTAAGTGGACCGAGCAAACGCTCACCGAAGAGAAGCAAAAGTGGATTGACGAGCGGGCGAAAGAGGTCTTTGACAGCCTTCCGGAAGATCCTTACGTGGCACTACGCCAGTCTGCATCGTCCAAGGCGTTTCCATATGAAGGCCTCCGTAGCGATAAGGCTGGCGAGGCATATAACGATTTACGCACAGCAATAGCTTACGCCCAGGCGGAATACGACTGGGATCACCGCACTGGCTGCCCGTTTTAAGGAGGTTCCATGAGCTTAACCCTTATTGATTTCGTCAAACAACAGGAGCCGCTTTTCATTAAAGCGGCAACTGACGAGAGGATGGTGTGGGCGAAGGAAAGCCAGTTCGCCATCCAGCTATTTCAGAACAACGACTACCTCGCCAAAGTTGCATTCCAGAACCAGACCAGCACGCAGAACGCGATCATCAACGTTGCGGCTATCGGCATTTCGCTTAACCCAGCGCAGAAGTTAGCTTATCTGGTTCCGCGTAAAGGAGCTATTTGTCTCGACATCAGTTACATGGGTCTGATGCACATTGCGCAGCAGTCTGGCGCCATTAAATGGTGTCAGTCGGCCATAGTTCGTAGGAACGACCAGTTCCGCCGCGAAGGGCTCGATAAGCCGCCGATCCACATCTACAACGACTTTGATACTGAAGAGCAGCGCGGGGACATCGTAGGGGCGTATGTAACGGTAAAAACTGATGATGGTGATTACCTCACTCATACGATGCGCATCGATGCCATCTACTCAATCCGCGACCGGTCTGAGGCGTGGAAGAAATACAAATCTGACAACAGCAAGAAGTGTCCTTGGGTTACAGACGAAGAGCAGATGATCCTCAAGACGGTCGTGAAGCAGGCAGCAAAATACTGGCCTCGCCGTGAGCGCCTGGACGCCGCCATAGACCACGTTAACACCGAGGGCGAAGAAGGTATCAACTTTACAGCAGCGCGTCAGCCTGAGCGCGATATAACGCCGCTTAGCGAAGCCACGCAGAAAGAGATTAACGACCTGCTTGTCTCTTTGGATAAGACATGGGATGCCGATCTTCTCCCTCTCTGTTCACGCATATTCAAACGCCCAATCACGCAGCCAGCCGATCTGACAGAGATGGAAGGAATTAAGGCTCTCGGGTTCCTCAGGCAAAAGGCGGCAGCATGACACCAGATATTATCCTGGCCCGTACCGGCATTGATGTGTCCGCCGTAGAGCAAGGTGATGAAGCATGGGCCAAATTAAGGCTCGGCGTTATTACTGCCTCTGACGCTCACAACGTCATTTCCAAGCCTCGATCTGGCAGCAAATGGACAGACATGAAAATGTCCTACTTCCACACGCTGCTCGCCGAGGTATGCACCGGCGTAGCGCCAGAGGTTAACGCCAAGGCACTGGCCTGGGGTAAGCAGTACGAGGAAGATGCTCGTACCCTCTTCGAGTTCACCACCGACGTGAAAGTCACGGAGTCGCCGATCCTGTTCCGTGACGAGAGCATGCGCACCGCGTGCTCCCCTGATGGCCTGTGCAGTGATGATCGCGGCCTTGAACTCAAATGCCCCTTCACCTCTCGCGACTTCATGAAATTCCGGCTTGGCGGCTTCGAGGCTATCAAATCCGCCTACATGGCCCAGGTGCAATTCAGCATGTGGGTAACTGGCAAGGATGCATGGTATTTCGCAAATTATGACCCTCGTATGAAGCGAGAGGGCATCCACCACGTGGTTGTTGAGCGCGACGACAAATACATGACCGATTTCAACGAAATGGTGCCGGAGTTCATCGAGAAGATGGACGAGGCCCTGGCCGAAATCGGCTTCACCTTCGGGGAACAATGGAAATGAAATCCACCAATATCTCCCCGGAGAAGCTTCGCAGCGTCTCCGGGAAAATGGTTGCGTGCCGCGCAGCTGAGAAGCTTGGAATAACCGTTGCTCGCTTCTACTACCTGGCGCAAAGGCACCGGGTTAGCACCGCTTATGTACGGCCGCTGTGGAGTGATGGCGAAACGCAGAGGTTGATTGCAATGCGCAAGGGCGGCATGACCGTTAAGCGCATAGCCGCAGAGCTGAATCGCACCGAGTGGGCCATCAAAAAGAAATTAGGCTATTTGCGAAAGGATGGGCTGATATGAGTGCTTACTACAACGAAATCGACCCATTCGCAGCGCGATGGCTGCGTAACCTCATAGCCGCCGGGCATATCGCCCCGGGCGAAGTTGACGAACGGAGTATTGAAGATGTCACACCTGACGACCTCAGAGGATTTACCCAGTGCCACTTTTTCGCCGGGATCGGCGTCTGGTCTCATTCCCTCCGCCTCGCCGGATGGCCTGACGATCGCCCGGTCTGGACTGGTTCCTGCCCTTGCCAGCCTTTCAGCGCGGCAGGCAAAGGCGATGGGTTTGCTGACGAGCGGCACCTTTGGCCCCACTTCTTCCATCTCATCAGCGAGTGCAGACCTCAGCATGTCTTTGGCGAACAGGTTGCAGCAGGTAACGCAAATGCTTGGTTCGACCTTGTACAGGCAGACCTGGAAGGACTGGGATACGCCTTCGGGCTTGTGCCGTTTACGTCAGCGGGCGTCGGTGCTCCGCACATCAGAGAGCGGGCCTACTGGGTGGCCAACGCCAACAGCGTCATCAGTGACCGGCGCGGGAACGTCCGGGCGCCAGGGCGGGATGAATATTCAAACGGCGGCGATGATGTCCGGCTGGCCGACGCCAACCACGATCGACAACAACCAGGTTGCAGGACAGGCAGCAGCCGCGAATGCGCCAAACAGGGGAACAACATTGGGCGGGGCGGCCAGAATGGCGGGCTGGGTAACTCCAACGTCGCGCGACTGGAAGGACTCAGCGGGAATGACTGCGCAGCGGGATGGGAAAGACAGGCTGGACCAGCTTCCACGCCAGGCTTTCATGACGGGTTGGCCAACACCAAGAGCGGTGGACGGAGAGAAAGGATCGAGAACATTGCAGGGGTGCGAATCGGAAATGCAGAGGAAGGGACGGCTGGACGATTTGCCAAGCATGGCGTCATGGTCGATGAGTTCCGGCCCCTTGAGGTTAACGGTTTTTGGCGAGATGCGGACTGGCTTCTTTGTCGAGATGGCAAATGGCGTCCAGTTGAACCCGGCACATTCCCGCTGGTTGATGGGGCTGCCGCACGCATGGGACGAGTCGAGCCCGGGGTGGCAAGAGTGGCAAGCAGCAACCGCGTCGGCCGCCTGAAGGGTTACGGCAACGCCATAAACGCACAGGCAGCAGCCGAGTTTATTCGTGCTTACATTGGAGTTACGGAGGCAGCATGAACGCAGATATTTCAGGCCAGGCCAGCGAGCTTGAAGAGCTTCTCCGCAATAACGCTATACAGGCTCACCGCATTAACCACAACGCAGTATCAGCAACAGAGTGTGAAGAGTGCGGCGAAAAACCGACTGATGCCCGCCGGAAAGCATATCCGGGCTGCACGATGTGCGTTAGTTGTCTGGAAGAAATTGAGTTTCGGAAGAAGCAAGGGAGGATGTGATGTCCTGGTTAAAAGATGCAATTCTCAACAAAAAGGAATTTAAGTCGCTTTCTTGGTGGGAGAACTTTATGGGCGGTCACATCAGCATTGGGCCGCTGACCGTTTATGGTGAAAACGCCATGCATTGGGCGGTTAACCTTCGAACAAAGAGATGGGGCTATGTCTGTTTTAGGTTGCCTTTCCGTTGTTTCGGGAAATGGTGGCCTTTGTATTTCTATTGTTCACCAAATGGAACCCCTCGGTCGGCAACATTTAAACTCGGAGGATGTGATGGATTACAGCAAACTGAGTGATGGTGAAATTAGCGTAAGACTTGCGTACTTTCTAAAACCCAAATACACCGCAACAATTCATCCACGCGATGATTCTGGAGCGCAATTATCATGGAACTTTCTTAACGCCGTCGCAACCACCGGATACTTTCCATTGAGACGCGCAGGAGAACTTTTCCCTGCGTTGAAGAAGCTCAGAATAGCCATTGAGCCAGCAGGGAAAACGGTATGGAAAGCAAGTCATGAATCTGGCGCTAACGCCACTCACAGAAATCCACTTCGAGCTTTAGCTATTGTCTTCCTAATGATTCAGGAAGCCAAGCTATCATCCTCCTGATGTATACTCCCCTTCATAAACCGAGAGGGGGATTTATGTCACAGTGGAACATAGCAGCCAAATCGAAAGAAGAGCAGGACAAGGTCAACGTTGACCTTGCAGCTTCTGGTGTTGCGTACAAAGAGCGCATGAACATGCCGGTAGTCGCGGAAGTCGTCGCCAGAGAGCAGCCCGAGCACCTCAGGGACTATTTCATGGAACGTGTCCGCTTCTATCGCGAGCAGAGCATCCAGCTACCGCGGGCAAGTGACCCTCGGTATATTGAAATGGCTGAGCAGAACGCCAAGAAGTAAACCAACCATCGAATGAACACAACCCGCCGAGTGCGGGTTTTTTATTGGAGATAGATAATGAAAGAGCTTCGCTTTTATGGTGCTAGTGACGATTTATTTGAGTGCGAAGGCGCTATCAGGGAAGAGATTGGATGTTTCAGCGTGGCTGGAATTTACCATCTTAAATCATCAGAGGGAGAGATGCAGGTAATTGCAAATTACACCGATAATGCGTGCTGGTCTATTGGCATTTGCCAGGTTGAAGAAGATAAGCCAATCCCAAAATGGCCTGCCTCTTACTCAACTCATGAAAAAGGCTACAGCGTTGTGCTTACGTTGCAAGTGCCTGATGACACCATTCTTGTTATGGATGAAGAATAACGCGGAGTAACCATGGAATCACACAGCCTCACGCTCGATGAGGCCTGCGCATTTCTGCAAATATCCAGACCTACCGCCACTAACTGGATACGCTCAGGCCGACTGCAAGCCACACGAAAAGACCCCACCAAATCAAAATCCCCATACCTCACTACTCGCCAGGCATGCATTGCGGCCCTTAACTCACCGCTGCATACTATCGACGTGAGCGCGGGTGATGCACATAAAGAGGATCGCAAATGTCCATCTTCCGTAGAGGTGAAATATGGTACGCCTCGTACTCGCTCCCGGGCGGGAAGCGAATTAAGGAATCTCTTGGGACAGCGGACAAGCGGCAAGCACAAGAGTTGCACGACAAAAGAAAGGCTGAGCTCTGGCGAGTAGACAGGCTCGGTGATTTTCCTGATGTGACTTTTGAAGAAGCTTGCCTCCGCTGGCTGGAAGAGAAAGCAGACAAGAAATCGCTCGATACCGATAAAGGCCGGATGGGATTCTGGCTTGAGCATTTCGAAGGAGTAAGGATAAAGGATATCACTGAGGCGAAGATTTACGCCGCGGTGAGCAGGATGCAAAACAGGAAGGCAAAGGAGATATGGCAGCAGAAAGTTGAATCTGCAAAGAGAAAGGGTAAGGAAGCGCCAGTATTTGAGCCCAGGCCGGTAACCACATCGACAAAGGCAAAGCACCTTGCGTTGATGAAAGCTATCCTGCGCGCCGCAGAGCGTGACTGGAAATGGCTGGAGAAAGCGCCAGTTATCAAGATACCTTCCGTCAGAAACAAGCGCGTTCGGTGGCTTGAGCATGAAGAGGCGAAAAGGCTGATTGATGAATGTCCGGAGCCGCTAAAGTCGGTTGTTAAGTTTGCGCTGGCAACCGGTCTGAGGCGTTCGAACATCATCAATCTTGAATGGCAGCAAATCGACATGCAGCGCCGGGTTGCGTGGGTTAACCCAGAAGACAGCAAATCAAACCGCGCTATTGGCGTAGCGCTGAATGAGACTGCATGCAAGACGATTCGTGCTCAGATAGGCAATCATAATAAATGGGTGTTCGTTCACACGAAAGCGTGGCATCGACCGGATCGCTCATTAACGCCAGCGGTAAGGAAAATGCGCGTTGATGACAACCGGGCGTGGAACTCTGCATGCAAACGGGCCGGCATTGAAGACTTCCGCTTTCACGACCTGAGGCATACGTGGGCAAGCTGGTTAATTCAGTCGGGCGTTCCGCTTTCTGTACTTCAGGAAATGGGAGGTTGGGAAAGTATCGAAATGGTCCGCCGATATGCTCACCTGGCACCCAATCATTTAACGGAACATGCGCGGCAAATTGACTCGATTTTTGATGAAGATGTCCCAAATATGTCCCACAAGGAAAAATCAGCAGTTGGAGAAAGTTGATAAGTAATTGATTCTTAATGGTACGCCCTACAGGGTTCGAACCTGTGACCTACGGCTTAGAAGTTCCTAGAACTATACGCTAAGTCATACACTTACCGCGTCATTCCTGCGCTCACACGTCCCATGATGCGAAAAGTTAGAAAGAGATGAAAACGGTTAAGAAACTATGGTTGTCCCAAAACCGTCCCACCTATCCTTCACACAGGACTGCTATCCTGCATCACATTGTGAATCGTATACGTGACGACGCCGATCACTTCCACGTCATCCAGTGCTTCCCCTTCAATGGCCTCTCCGTCAGATGTGATAAACGCCCTGCCTAATATTTTCGCAAACTCCATGAATCCAGCGTGCCTTATCAGGACAGTGCTCCCCCGCTTAGCTTTCAGAGACAAATCAAGAACAGCAAAGCCGCTGTCAGTGCCGATAACTCGCGAGTTTGCTGTGATGTTGCACAGTGAGTTCACTGTTAACGTTGTTTCAATGTAATCCGTAGCCGGTGACGGGAATCCCATGATCTGCCCTCCAATAAATACTGTTTGCATATACAGTAGTTTTATCTAAAAGGAAGATCAAGCGAGGTTGCAGCTATCAATTTTCATGACAGCCGCAACCAACTAATCAAAGACTCGCTTTCCAGCAGTAGAGACCGCCGTGATCGTATGTCGATGCGCCGTTACCCAGCCCCTCGTACAAATCGGAACGGTCAAAGGAAAGCATGAAAAGCTCCGTTTCATCTCCATTAGTGAACGGGACCAGCGTGCACCATGGCCCGGTTGTGTTCGGAGCCAGATACACAT
>OGGR01000181.1_pt1 | contig 50297 bp, 33 predicted proteins | sample 1571321 | NCBI WGS metagenome assembly OGGR01 (sample SAMEA2582048, study PRJEB24529) | metagenome | biome: Human gut stool | place: China | collected 2011 | reverse complement strand
GCTGGAACGGCACTGGCAAACGTATCTCGATTAAAGATACCCGCGCCATTATCGATGCGATCCTTGACGGTTCGCTGGACAATGCCGAAACCTTCACGCTACCGATGTTTGAGCTGCAGATCCCGACCGAGCTTCCGGGCGTGGATACTCATATCCTCGATCCGCGCAACACCTACGGATCGCCGGAGCAGTGGCAGGAAAAAGCGGAGCAGCTGGCGAAACTGTTTATCGAGAACTTCGAGAAGTACACCGATACGCCAGCGGGCGCTGCGCTGGTGGCCGCAGGGCCAAAACTCTAATCGGTTCAGCAGAAAATACAAAGCCGGGAATCACTTCCCGGCTTTTTTAACGCTCCCAATCAGGCGGATTTCTTCTTACTTGCCGACTTACGCCGCTTATCCAGATCCTTAATCAGCTTATTCACCTGCTCATCGGCAAACATCGCCTCGAGCGTGGTGGAGAGCTTGCGACGCCAGTTTGGATACTCCGTGCTGGTGCCGGGAATATTGACCGGCTCGGCCATCTCCAGCCAATCTTCCGGCTGCAGGCCCAGCAGCGCGCTGTTGCTGTCGGCAATATAGCGCTGCATACCGCGATTCAGGGTTGAGGTCATCGCCATCAGCGACGCTTTATGCCCGGTACGCTTCGGCAGACAGCCGTAGCGGTGCAGAGCATCCAGCAGCCCCTGCTTCGCCAGCTCGCGATCCTGATAAAGTCCGCGCAGCACCACCTCATCCGGATACAGGCCAAGCGATTTCCCCAGCGTCAGGTCGCCGCTTTCCCAGTAGCCGCGCAGCGTTGGCAGGTCATGCGTCGTTGCCACAGCCATTGATTGCTCCGGATACGCCTTCGGCGCACGGAAAGTCTTCTCGTGGTCATTTTCGAAATAGAGCACTTTGTAAGAGTAAACGCCGCTTTTTCGCAGCTTACCGACGATCTCAACCGGTACGGTTCCCAGATCCTCGCCGATCACCATACAGCGGTGACGCTTACTCTCCAGCGCCAGAATCGACAACAGGTCGTCTACCGGATACTGAACGTAAGCACCGTGATCGGCCGTCTCACCGTAAGGGATCCACCACAGACGCAGCACCGACATCACGTGATCGATGCGCAGCGCCCCGCAGTTTTGCATATTAGCGCGCAACAGCTCGACAAATGGCTCATAGGCGCGCGCCACCATGATATGCGGGTCCATCGGCGGCAGGCCCCAGTTCTGTCCCAGCGGACCCAGAATGTCCGGCGGCGCCCCGACGGAGGCTTTCAGACAGTACAGCTCGCGATCGCACCAGGTTTCCGCTCCGCCTTCCGCAACGCCGACCGCCAGATCGCGATACAGGCCGATCGGCATGGCATCGTTCTGGCTGGTATGCCAGCACTCGGCGAACTGGGTGTAAGCGAGCCATTGCAGCCACAGGTAAAAATTCACCTCGTCGGCATGCTCGGTACAGAATGCTTTAACCTCCGGGCTATCGGTATCCTGGTAAGCCTTCGGCCACGCGGGCCAGCCCCAGCGCATCGGATCCTGCTTAACCTGCCAGGCGTGCAGCGCGTCATCCCCCGCCTGCCAGTACAGACTTTCGCCCTCACGGGTCACAAACTGACGGAACTCCGCCGTCGTCTCATCATTGCGCGCGGAAAAACCTTTCCAGGCCATGCGCAGCGCAGTGAGCTTAAGAGCGGTCACGGCGGTATAGTCAACGTCATCGGTCTGGCGCGCGGCCTGTAAGGCTTGCTGCGTAGCCGATGATTGCCACCATTTTTGCGCCTCTTTGCTGTGACGGAAATCGTCTACCGCGTTGACGTCGATATAGATAACGTTGAGCCAACGGCGTGAAGAGGGGCTGTACGGGCTGGCGCTCTCCGGGTTAGCCGGGTAGAGCGCGTGAATCGGGTTAAGCCCAATAAACGCGCCGCCGCGGCGAGCGATTTCCGGCAGCATAGCGCGCAAATCGCCGAAGTCGCCAATTCCCCAGTTCTTCTCCGAGCGCAGCGTATACAGCTGCACGCAGGTTCCCCACAGCTTCTTACCATCCTTCAGCGCCTGCGGTTCATAGCAGCGCGCGGGCGCGACGATAACCCGACAGTGGCTGCGCTCGCCGTCCTGAGTCAGCGTCAGCGTGTGATACCCTTCCGGCAATTTTGCCGGCAGCGGCAGCGTTTCTCCGCCACGCGCCTGGCCCTGATACTGTTTCCCTTCTTCGGTGGTGAGGATCCAGTGAAACTCCCCCTGGCCCGCCACCGGCAGAGACATCTTTTTGCCATAGGTGAACACCTGCACCGCAGGCAGCGGATCAACCGTCGCCTTCACGGCAGTCGCTGTACGATGCATCGCATCAAGCAGCCGCTGCTTGGTCGCCGCAGCAATAGACTGCGGCTTACCGTGAGCATTGATGTAGCTTGGGCTTATCCCCGCCGCCAGGGCAGCGTTATCAAGGCGTTTACTCTCCATAGGCCTGTCCTTAGCGTTTTGCCTGCCAGATACGTTGCTGATAATCGCGAATCGAACGGTCGGAGCTGAACATGCCGCAGCGCGCGGTGTTCAGAATCGTTGCGCGCGTCCAGGCTTCCTGGTCGCGATACAGCTCATCAACCTGCTTCTGCGCCGCCACGTAGGCTTCAAAATCCGCCAGCACCAGGTACGGGTCGCCGCCTTTCAGCAGACTGTGCAACATCTGGTCGAAGGCATGCTTATCGCCATCGCTATATTTACCGCTCTCCAGCTCTTTCAGCACCGCATCCAGCAGCTTATCTTTCTTCCGCCACTTCAGCGGGTCGTAACCTTTGGCCTTCAGCGCTTTCACTTCTTCCACAGTATGACCGAAGATGAAGATGTTCTCTTCGCCCACCTGCTCAGCAATTTCAACGTTGGCGCCGTCGAGGGTTCCCACGGTCAGCGCGCCGTTCAGCGCCAGCTTCATATTGCCGGTACCGGAGGCCTCTTTGCCCGCCGTAGAGATCTGCTCGGAGACATCCGCCGCCGGGATCAGCATTTCCGCCGCCGAGACGCAGTAGTCCGGCAGGAATACGACTTTCAGCTTATCGCCTACCAGCGGATCGTTATTGATCGCTGCGGCAACTTTGTTGATCGCCCAGATAATATTCTTCGCCAGGTAGTAGCCCGGAGCCGCTTTCGCACCGAACAGGAACACGCGCGGTACGCGGTCGGCCTGCGGGTTCTCGCGGATTTCTTTGTACTGCGCGAGGATATTCAGCAGGTTGAGGTGCTGGCGTTTATATTCGTGCAGACGCTTAATCTGAATATCGAAAATCGCCTGCGGATTAATTTCGATACCGGTACGCCGCTTCACGAACTCCGCCAGACGAACCTTGTTGGCCAGCTTAATCTCACGATACGTCTGACGGAACGTCGCGTCATCAGCATATTTTTCGAGGTTGATCAGCTGGTCGAGATCGTTGGCCCACTCTTTCTTCAGCGTTTTATCCAGCAGCGCGGCCAGCGCCGGGTTACACTGCTTGATCCAACGACGCGGGGTAATGCCGTTGGTGACGTTATGGAATTTGTTCGGCCACAACTGGTGATATTCCGGGAACAGATCTTTCACCACCAGATCGGAGTGCAGCGCGGCAACGCCGTTAACCGCAAAGCCGCTGACCACGCACATGTTCGCCATACGAACCTGTTTGTCGTGCACCACCGCCAGCTTCGCCCAAACCTGCTTGTCGCCCGGCCAGGTTTTATCCACCAGCGTTTTAAAGCGGTCGTTAATCTGTTTGATGATCTGCATGTGGCGCGGCAGCAGCGCTTTTACCAGCTTCTCATCCCAGCACTCCAGCGCTTCCGGCATCAGGGTGTGGTTGGTGTAAGCAAAAGTTTTGCTGGTAATCGCCCAGGCGTCGTCCCAGCTCAGCTGATGCTCGTCAATCAGCACGCGCAGCAGCTCCGGAATCGCAATCGTCGGGTGAGTATCGTTCAGCTGAATAACTTCATAATCCGCCAGCTCTGCCAGCTTGCGACCTGCCAGATGATGGCGACGCAGAATATCGGCAACCGAGCAGGCGCACTGGAAGTACTGCTGCATCAGACGCAGTTTTTTACCCGCCTGATGGTTATCGTTCGGGTAGAGGACTTTCGTCAGTTTTTCGGCGTCAATGCCCTGCTGTTCGGCACGCAGGAAATCGCCGTCGTTGAATTTAGTCAGGTTAAAAGGATGCGCGTGCTTAGCCTGCCACAGACGCAGCGGCTGAGCCACGTTGTTGCGGTAGCCCAGCACCGGCAGATCCCAGGCTTCGCCGGTAATCACGAATGCCGGAACCCACTCACCATTTTTAGTCACTTTACCGCCGAGGCCCACCTGTACGTCCAGCGCTTCATTGTGGCGGAACCACGGGTAGTTGCTACGTCCCCAGTCATCCGGCGCTTCCATCTGCTGCCCGTCAGCGAAAGACTGGCGGAACAGACCGTACTGATAGTTCAGGCCGTAGCCGGTGGCCGACTGACCCACGGTTGCCATTGAATCCAGGAAACATGCCGCCAGACGGCCGAGGCCACCGTTGCCCAGGCCCGGGTCGATTTCCTCTTCCAGCAGGTCGGTCAGGTTAACGTCATGCGCCTGTAGCTCATCGCTGACCTGCTGATACCAGCCAAGGTTGAGCAAATTGTTGCCGGTCAGGCGACCAATTAAAAACTCCATTGAGATGTAGTTTACGTGACGCTGCCCTGCGGCCGCTTTCGCTACCGGCTGAGCCGACAACAGCTCGGACAGCGCACCGCTTACGGCGCGCCACCATTGACGCTGGGTCATCTCGGAAGCGGACTGTAAACCAAAATGCTGCCACTGACGCGTCAGTGCAGCCTGAAACTGAGCTTTGTTAAAAGAAGTCTGTGACATAAGAAATCCGGGTCCTTTACTAAAACGTTAGCGTTAGTGTGCCGACCTCCCGGAGTCACGTCCTCATCCCGCCAGGGATTAGCCGGGGAGGAGTAGCAGGGATGAGCGAAAAGTGTGATCGTGGCCACTATTACGTTAGCTTACCGGCAAAATTATGCTGCAAAATTCGCCGCTGCGGAACCCGCAACCTGTCTCTCCTGGCGAACAAAACTTTGTTACAAGCCTGGCTGATAAAAAGGCCATAAAATGCCGTTTTGTAAATATGGCGAAATAAAAGTAAATATTCGCAGAATAAACGGACTTTAATGCAGAAATAACTCAAAAAGATGACTTATAAGAATAAGCCGATAATATTTTAATAAAAACAAACAACTACTTAGATTGTAAAAAAAGATTAGCCTGTGGTGCCTGAATTTCCCGCAAGCCCAGAAACCGCGCACGCTGCCCTCCTTTATATCAATTTCACTCGATGTCAAAATTTGTGACATAGAGCAAATTCAAGAGCATAAAACTCGGACATAACTTGCAATAAAATTCATTATGGCCGACCTTATTGGGTATTAATTACGAAGCGCAAAAAAATTCGCAATCCCTCCCTTGCACAGCGAAATGAAGAACTATGTTGATTCCGTCTAAATTAAGTCGTCCGGTCCGCCTTGAACACACTGTGGTTCGTGAGCGATTACTGGCGAAACTTTCCGGCGCGAACAATTATCGTCTCGCGTTGGTGACCAGCCCGGCTGGATACGGTAAAACCACGCTCGTTTCTCAATGGGCGGCGGGGAAAAATGACCTTGGCTGGTTCTCGCTGGATGAAGGTGATAACCAACAGGAGCGTTTTGCCAGCTATCTCATCGCCGCCGTTCAGCAGGCGACCGGCGGCCACTGTGCAGCCAGCGAGGCCATGGTGCAAAAGCGCCAGTACGCCAGCCTGCCTTCCCTCTTCGCTCAACTGTTTATCGAACTGGCCGACTGGCAGCGCCCGCTATTCCTGGTGATTGATGATTACCATCTGATCACCAACCCGGTTATTCATGATGCAATGCGCTTCTTCCTCCGTCACCAGCCGGAAAATATGACTCTGGTGGTGCTGTCGCGTAATCTACCGCAGCTGGGTATCGCCAACCTGCGCGTACGCGATCAGCTGCTGGAAATCGGCAGCCAGCAGCTCGCTTTTACCCATCAGGAGGCCAAGCAGTTTTTCGATTGTCGTCTCAGTTCGCCTATTGAGGCCGACGACAGCAAAAGGCTGTGCGACGATGTTGCCGGCTGGGCCACCGCGCTGCAGCTGATCGCACTCTCGGCGCGCCAGAACAACACTTCCGCGCAACACTCCGCCCGTCGTCTTGCCGGTATTAATGCCAGCCATCTTTCTGACTATCTGGTCGATGAGGTGCTGGATAACGTCGATCCGCGAACGCGTAATTTCCTGCTGAAAAGCTCGTTGCTGCGCTCAATGAACGATGCGCTCATCGTCCGCGTCACCGGCGAAGAGAATGGCCAGATGCAGCTGGAGGAGATTGAACGCCAGGGGCTATTCCTGCAACGGATGGACGATTCCGGCGAATGGTTCCGTTATCATCCGCTGTTTGGTAATTTTCTGCGCCAGCGCTGTCAGTGGGAGCTGGCGGTTGAGCTGCCGGAAATTCACCGCGCGGCGGCCGAGAGCTGGATGGCGCAGGGCTTCCCGACCGAGGCTATCCATCACGCCCTGGCGGCGGGCGACGCTAAAATGCTGCGCGATATTCTGCTCAATCACGCATGGGGCATGTTTAACCATAGCGAGCTGAGCTTGCTGGAACAGTCTCTCGCCGCGCTGCCGTGGTCAAACCTGCTGGAAAATCCGCGATTAATTCTCCTGCAGGCCTGGCTAATGCAGAGCCAGCACCGCTATAGCGAAGTGAATACCCTGCTGGCCCGCGCCGAGCAGGAGATGGATACGGAAATGGACACCGCCATGCACGGCGATTTCAACGCCCTGCGTGCCCAGGTGGCGATCAACGCCGGCGATCAGGACGAAGCCGAGCGCCTGGCGATGGTGGCACTTGATGAGCTGCCGCTGGCCAGCTACTACAGCCGAATCGTGGCGACCTCGGTACACGGCGAAGTGCTGCACTGCAAAGGCCAACTGAGTAAATCGCTGGCGGTCATGCAGCAGACGGAACAGATGGCCCGCCGCCATGACGTCTGGCACTACGCGCTATGGAGCATGATTCAGCAAAGCGAAATCCTGTTTGCGCAGGGTTTCCTGCAGGCCGCCTGGGAAATTCAGGAAAAAGCGTTCCAGCTCATTCGCGAACAGCATCTGGAGCAGTTGCCGATGCATGAGTTTTTGCTGCGTATTCGCTCCCAGCTGCTGTGGGCATGGGCGCGGCTGGATGAAGCGGAAACCTCCGCGCGCAACGGCATGAACGTGCTTTCGTCCTACCAACCGCAGCAACAGCTGCAGTGCCTGACGCTGATGGTGCAGTGCTCGCTGGCGCGCGGCGATCTGGATAACGCCCGCAGCCATCTGAATCGCCTGGAGAATCTGCTTGGCAACGGTCATTACCATAGCGACTGGGTATCCAATGCCGATAAAGTCCGGGTGATCTACTGGCAGATGGTCGGCGATAAAGCCGCCGCGGCAAACTGGCTGCGTCAGACGCCCAAACCGGAATTCGCTAACAACCACTTCCTGCAGAGCCAGTGGCGCAATATCGCCCGCGCGCAGATCCTGCTCGGTGATTTTGATTCCGCTGAAATGGTGCTGGAAGAGCTAAACGATAACGCCCGCTCGCTGCGTCTGATGAGCGATCTCAACCGCAACCTGCTGCTGCTCAACCAGCTCTACTGGCAGGCCGGGCGTAAAAGCGAAGCGCAGAAAGCGCTACTGGAAGCACTCACCCTCGCCAACCGCACCGGATTTATCAATCATTTTGTCATTGAAGGTGAAGCGATGGCGCAGCAGCTGCGCCAGCTGATTCAGCTCAATACCCTGCCGGAGCTCGAGCAGCACCGCGCCCAGCGTATTCTGCGCGATATTAACCAGCATCATCGCCACAAATTCGCCCACTTTGACGAGAGCTTCGTCGAGCGGCTGCTGAACCACCCGGAAGTGCCAGAGCTCATCCGCACCAGCCCGCTAACCCAGCGCGAATGGCAGGTACTGGGACTTATCTATTCCGGCTACAGCAATGAGCAGATTGCCGGCGAGCTGGACGTTGCCGCCACCACGATTAAAACGCATATTCGCAATTTGTATCAAAAGCTGGGCGTCGCGCACCGTCAGGATGCCGTTCAGCATGCCCAGCAGTTGCTTAAAATGATGGGATATGGAGTCTAATTCCTGCGCGATCTGTGGAAAACTATTCTGTTTTACCTAAAACGCTAACGCATTGTTATGTCATTAAAAAAGCCAGCGAAACGATCCCCTCGCCCTTCGGGGAGAGGGTCAGGGGAAGAACATGCGCAAAACAGCCCTCATTCCGGCCTTTTCCCGAAACAGAAGAGAATCACCACTTTACGTTTCCGGCGATACCGCAAAGTTTAATCGCGAACCTGAATAAGATAGCCAATATCACTCGGTTCACAGGTAAATCGGATCGGCAGAAAACGCTCAACCACCGCGATATTGGTCAGCAAATGCGCCGATACTTCCGCGACGGTAAACGCACCTTCGCCCGCCAGCGCCAGCGGTAATATCAGCTGGTCGGCCAGATATTCCCCCACAGCCGCTTTGCTTGCCAGATAGCGTTTGACCTGCGAAGCAAGCTGGTGCGCAACCTTTTCAGCACTCACGCCTTTGGAGCCAAAAGCCATAAACAGCTCCGTAAGATGTTCGCACTCCACGGTCAGCGACAGCGTATTTCCCGGCCCGGCGCCGCCCTCCAGCACGCGAATTTTTTTATCTGCCAGCGGCAGCCAGGCCTTCAGCGCTATCACTTCGCGCTCGCCAACGTGGTAAGGAACCGCCGCCAGCAGCGCTTCTGCGGTGAGGCAATTCGTTTCACCACGCGAAAGCAGCTCTAGCCCGCTGAGTGACGCACTCGGCGCCACTTCCGTTAGCGCGGCGCCGCCCCCGGCCGGATAGAAGCCATGCTTGATCAAAGCCGTACGCTGGTTTATACCCATTTTCGCCAGCAGCGGCTCCCAGACGCGGCAAATGAAATCCGCGCTCGGGGCCGCCTGATTATGCGTGCCGCCGCTGACTTCGACGCGGGCCGGGCTATCGGCAAACCAGAGCGCCGGTAACACCGTTTGCAGCACCAGCATGCAGCTGCCCGCGCTGCCGATGGCAAATTTATACGCTCCGCCGCGAATCGGCCCTGGGACAAAACGCAGCCGCTGCGAGCCCAGCTCATCGCCGCTCAGCTGAGCGCTACAGATCTCGGCCGCCGCCCGTACCGCCGTGAGATGCTGGCGCAGCAGGCCCGGTTTAGCGCGACCGGCGCGGATGCCGATAATCTCAAACGGCTGGCCGGTTATCATCGACAGGCTCAGCGCCGAGCGCAAAATCTGCCCACCGCCTTCTCCCTGCGCGCCGTCCAGCGTAATCATCCTTTTCATTACATTATCCTTTCACGCATACCACCTGACGCAGGGTATGCACAATTTCCACCAGATCGGACTGCGCGGCCATCACCGCGTCAATGTCCTTATAGGCCATCGGGATCTCGTCGATGACGTTTGCATCTTTACGGCATTCTACATGCGCGGTGGCGCGAATCTGATCCTCTACGCTAAACAGTTTTTTCGCTTTGGTACGGCTCATCACGCGTCCGGCGCCGTGGCTGCATGAACAGAACGACTCCGGGTTACCGAGTCCGCGAACAATAAAGCTTTTCGCGCCCATCGATCCCGGAATAATCCCGTACTGACCGCGCCGGGCGGATACCGCCCCCTTACGGGTAACGTAAATCTCCTCCCCAAAATGCTGCTCTTTTTGCACATAGTTATGGTGGCAGTTAATCGCCTCGCTCACCAGCGTAAAGGGTTTGTCGATGGTTTTACGCAGCGCCAGCAGCACGTTTTCCAGCATCGCTTCACGGTTGGCGCGCGCATAATCCTGGGCCCAGCTCACCGCCCGAACGTAATCCGCGAAATGCTCGCTGCCTTCAGAGAAATAAGCCAGATCGCGCGAGGGCAAGTTCGCAATATGCTGCTCCATATCTTTTTGCGCCATTTCAATAAAATAGGTGCCTATGGCGTTACCAATTCCGCGTGAACCGGAGTGCAACATCACCCAAACCTGCTGCGCCTCATCGAGGCAAATTTCAATAAAGTGGTTACCGGTTCCCAGCGTTCCCAGGTGCTTGTAGTTATTGGTGTTAAGGAAGCGCGGATATTTACTGGTTAGCCATTGAAACTCCGCATGCAGCGTTGACCAGTGCGCGTCAACGTTAGCCGGTGGATTTTCCCATGCCCCCGCGTCACGACGGCCCCGCCCGGTCGTCCGTCCGTGCGGCACGGCGGCTTCAATTGCACTACGCAATTCAGCAAGGTTATCCGGAAGATCCGCCGCCGTTAAGCTGGTGCGCAGCGCATTCATTCCGCAGCCGATATCCACGCCAACCGCAGCCGGAATAATCGCACCGAGAGTGGGGATCACGCTTCCGATTGTCGATCCTTTACCAAGGTGCACATCGGGCATAACGGCAACATGGTTGAAAATAAACGGCATCTTTGCCGTGTTAATCAACTGCTGGCGCGCTTCGTCTTCCACGGGTACGCCTTTGGTCCACATTTTCACCGGGGCGTTCTGGGTGGCCATCAATTCATAATTCATTGTCTTTTCTCATTTTATTAATAGGGCGGCGACAAGTTGTGAAGCATCTTAACGCCGGCTGAACCGGAGCCGCATCATGAGAACTTGCCGGCGCGTCATAACGGCGGAACGGAACAGAAGTAGATTAGCCATCTGAGCTCCTGGTTCCGTTATTCTCCATGACAGTGTCTTTGCAACCTGCGTGCCAGATTATAAAAATAAAATTATTTGTTTGATTTTTATGGTTTATTTATTTTTACCCGCGCTTCATTCAAAAAGACACTGCGTGCGGGAAGCGAAAGTACGATAATTAAATATCGTCTTTTATAAGGAAATCTAAGATGCGCAAAACGGTAGCCTTTGGTTTTGTCGGTACGGTACTGGATTACGTTGGCCGCGGCAGCCAGCGCTGGGAGAAATGGCGGCCAACCTTATGCCTGTGTCAGCAGGAAACACTGGTTGTTCATCGCCTTGAGCTGCTTTACGACGCCCGTTCGCGCGGCTTGTTTGAGACCTTAAAGCAGGATATCGCCAGCGTATCGCCGGAAACGGAGGTCGTCGGCGTTGAGATGGCCATCCGCAATCCATGGGATTTCGAGGAGGTTTACGCCTGCCTGCACGATTTTGCCCGCAGCCACCGGTTCCATCCTGAAGATGAAGACTATCTGATACACATCACCACCGGCACTCACGTGGCGCAGATCTGCTGGTTCCTGCTGGCTGAAGCGCGCTATCTCCCGGCGCGACTGGCGCAAACCTCCCCGCCGCGGAAAAAAGACAAGCCCCATACCCCGGGCGGCGTGACGATCATTGACCTCGACCTCAGCCGCTATAACGCTATCGCCAGCCGCTTCGCCCAGGAACGGGAAGAGACGCTTAACTTTTTGAAATCCGGTATCGCGACCCGTAACCCGCGCTTCAACCGCACGATCGAGAATATTGAGCGCGTCGCTATCCGCTCCCGTTCGCCGATTCTGCTGAACGGCCCCACCGGCGCAGGTAAATCATTTCTTGCCCGCCGCATTTATGAGTTAAAGCTGGCGCGCCATCAGTTTAACGGTCCGCTCGTCGAGGTGAACTGCGCCACCCTGCGCGGTGATACCGCAATGTCGACGCTGTTTGGCCATGTCAAAGGCGCTTTTACCGGCGCAAGGGAAGAACGGGCTGGCCTGCTGCGCAGCGCTAACGGTGGGATGCTTTTCCTGGATGAGATTGGCGAACTGGGAGCAGATGAACAAGCGATGCTGTTGAAGGCCATTGAGGAAAAACGCTTCTATCCTTTCGGCAGCGACCAGCAGGTCAGCAGCGATTTTCAGCTCATCGCCGGCACCGTGCGCGATTTGCGCCAGCGGGTTGCGCAGGGCCAGTTCCGCGAAGATCTCTACGCACGTATTAATTTGTGGACCTTTGAACTGCCCGGTCTGCGTCAGCGCCAGGAAGATATCGAACCCAATCTCGAGTATGAAATGGAGCGTCACGCCGCGCTAACCGGCGACAGCGTGCGCTTTAATACCGAAGCGCGCCGCGCGTGGCTGACGTTCGCCACCTCGCCCCAGGCGGCGTGGAGCGGCAACTTCCGCGAACTCTCCGCCAGCGTGACCCGCATGGCGACCCTGGCGGAAAACGGTCGCATCACGGTAAGCACGGTGGAGGATGAGATTGAACGGCTGCGCTACAGCTGGAACGATCGCCGCCCCTCAGCGCTCGACGCGCTACTGGGGGCGGAGGTGGAAAATCTTGACCTCTTTGACCGCCTGCATCTACAAAACGTCATTGCCGTATGCCAGCAGGCAACAACGATTTCCGATGCCGGACGCCAGCTCTTTAACGTTTCACGCCTCGGCAAAGCAACGGTCAACGACGCGGATCGGCTGCGCAAGTATCTGGCGCGCTTTGGCCTGAACTGGGAAATGCTAAAGGATCAGCACAGCTCCAGCTGAAGGTTGTTATCGGTAATCACCTTCAGTACTCCTGCGGGCGGCATCACATCGGTATAGACCGCATCAACCATGCTGATGCTGCCCATATTCACCATCGCATTGCGGCCGAATTTGGAATGATCAACCACCAGCATTACGTGGCGGGAGTTTTCAATAATCGCCCGTTTGGTGCGCACTTCGTGGTAGTCAAACTCCAGCAGCGAGCCATCGCTGTCGATGCCGCTGATGCCAAGAATGCCAAAATCGAGTCGGAACTGAGAGATAAAGTCGAGCGTGGCCTCACCGATAATACCGCCATCCCGGCTGCGCAGCTCGCCGCCGGCCAGAATGATGCGGAAATCCTCTTTCACCATAAGCGTATTGGCGACGTTGAGATTATTGGTGACGATGCGCAAATCGTTATGGTTAAGCAACGCATGGGCCACCGCTTCCGGCGTGGTGCCGATATCGATAAACAGCGTCGCGCCATCGGGAATTTCGCTCGCGACCTTACGGGCGATGCGCTCTTTTTCCTGGGTCTGGGTCGACTTCCTGTCGTGCCAGGAAGTATTCACCGAACTGGAAGGTAGCGCAGCGCCGCCGTGGTGGCGCAGAATCATTTTCTGATCGGCTAAATCATTCAGGTCGCGGCGAATGGTCTGCGGGCTGACGGCAAACTGTTCGACCAGTTCTTCGGTACTGACGTATCCCTGTTTTTTTACCAGCTCGATAATCGCGTCATGACGTTGTGTTTGTTTCATGAAATATCCCTGGGAATCTCTACGTTCGTTTTCGCACATTCTGCGTATCAACAAACGCCATCGCCAGCCCGGTCACCAGACCAGCCACGTGCGCACCGTTCGCAATCGACATGCCGAAAACATCAAACCATCCAGCAACTAACCATACTAAGGAGAAGAGTATCAAGCCGCGCTGTAAATAAACGCCGCTTTGCGGATCGCGCTCGCCCCGTAGCCAGACATAGCCCATTAGCGCATAGACTACGCCGGAGAGTCCGCCAAACCACGGGCCGCTGAACTGATGCTGCACAAAGCCGCTCAGCAAAGCGGCGATCACCGTAATCACCACCAGCTTGCCGCTGCCGATTCGCTTTTCTACCGCCCCGCCGAGGTACCACCACCATAGCAGGTTGAACAGAATATGCATCAGCGAGAAGTGCATAAGGGCATGGCTAAAGTAGCGCCAGACTTCAAATTTCAGCGAAGGATCGTAGGGCCAGGCCAGCAGCATCATGACCGGTTGATCGCCAATGACCGATTGCAGGACAAAGACGGCGATGCAGGCGAAGAGAACGCTCCAGGTAACCGGCCCGGCGTTGTGGCGAAGCGTCGCTAAAAAAGGGAATCGCTGGTAGTGCAGCCCGCTATTGGTGTGCCCCGACTGCCAGCTGGCGGCCAGGTAGCGCGGATCGGCTGGATTTTCAAGAAATCGGGCCAGTTCGGCCTGCACGCGCGCGGCCTGGCTCTCGTCAGCCAGCCAGATATCGCTCTGCGTATGCTGCTGAATAGTCAAAATAATTCCCTGCGTCGCCATATAGTCGACAAACGCCTGGGCCACGCGCGGGTTGGCAAAAGAGGTAATCATTAACATGCAGCGGTTCGCTTATTCCACACAAAGGGGGATATTATAGCCACAACCTGCGCTAACGCCTAAACTGCGCCATGCGCGACTTCCGCCGGAAAATGCCGGTGCCAGGCATCAAACCCGCCGTCCACGCTGTACACCTTGTCGTAACCCTGCTGCAGCAGATACTGCGCAGCGCCCTTGCTGCTATTGCCGTGATAGCACATCACCATGACCGCCGTATCAAAGTCGTTGTCGCGCATGAACGCGCCCAGCGTATCGTTGGTCAGATGAAACGCGCCCGGCGTATGGCCCATCGCGAAGCTTTGCGGGTCGCGGATATCCACCAGCACCGCCGTCTGCTGATGCATTTTCTGGTGGGCTTCTTCTACGTTAATACATTCAAAGTGATCCATAAGCTCTCTTTTTTTCTACAGGCAGGCGACGAAACGCCCCGAATTTTAGCGCCTAGTGTACAGCCTGGCGCGAAATAAACGCCAATATGTTACACGCATCACTCTGAAATGTTTTTTTGATGTTACCAATAGCGCGATTGTTTGCTATATTGAGCGATATCGAACATTTGTGAGCTTAAACGAAAGTGTAAGAGGTAGCAGCGTGGAAACCAAAGATCTGATTGTGATAGGGGGAGGCATCAACGGTGCCGGTATCGCGGCAGACGCCGCAGGGCGTGGTTTATCCGTGCTGATGCTGGAGGCGCGCGATCTGGCCTGCGCGACATCCAGCGCCAGCTCAAAGCTGATTCACGGCGGGCTGCGCTACCTCGAACACTATGAATTCCGCCTGGTGAGCGAAGCGCTGGCCGAGCGTGAAGTGTTATTAAAAATGGCCCCGCATATCGCCTTCCCGATGCGTTTTCGCTTACCGCATCGCCCGCACCTGCGTCCGGCGTGGATGATCCGCATTGGCCTGTTTATGTACGACCATCTCGGTAAGCGCACCAGCCTGCCTGGATCAACCGGTTTGCGTTTTGGTACAGAATCAGTACTTAAACCTGAAATCGTGCGCGGTTTCGAATATTCCGACTGCTGGGTCGACGATGCGCGCATGGTGCTGGCCAATGCCCAGATGGTTGTGCGTAAAGGCGGGGAAGTGCGCACGCGCACCCGCGCCATCTCGGCAAAACGTGAAAACGGTTTGTGGATTGTCGAAGCGGAAGATATTGATAGCGGTGAAAAGTTCACCTGGCAGGCGCGCGGTCTGGTTAACGCGACCGGCCCGTGGGTCAAACAGTTCTTCGACGAGGGGATGCACCTGCGTTCTCCGTACGGTATCCGCTTGATTAAAGGCAGTCATATCGTCGTACCGCGCGTACATACGCAGAAGCAGGCCTATATCCTGCAAAATGAAGATAAACGCATTGTCTTTGTGATCCCGTGGATGGACGAGTTCTCCATCATCGGCACCACCGACGTCGAATATAAAGGCGATCCAAAAGCGGTGGCGATCGATGACAAAGAGGTTAACTATCTGCTGAACGTCTATAACGCTCACTTTAAAAAACAACTCACCCGGGACAATATTGTCTGGACCTACTCGGGCGTGCGCCCGCTGTGCGATGATGAATCTGATTCACCGCAGGCGATCACCCGCGACTACACCCTCGATATTCATGATGAGAACGGCCAGGCGCCGCTGCTATCGGTCTTCGGCGGTAAGCTCACCACCTACCGTAAGCTGGCCGAACACGCGCTGGAGAAACTGACGCCTTACTACAAAGGCATTGGCCCGGCATGGACCAAAACCGCGGTGCTGCCCGGCGGCGATATCGGCGGCGACCGTGATGACTATGCGGCTAAGCTGCGCCGCCGCTTCCCGTTTATCAGTGAATCGATGGCCCGCCATTACGCCCGCACCTACGGCAGCAACAGCGAGTTGATCCTTGATAAGGCGACCTCGCTGGACGATCTGGGCGAACATTTCGGTCATGAGTTTTTTGAAGCCGAACTGCGCTATCTGGTTGAACATGAATGGGTTCGTTCACTGGATGACGCTATCTGGCGGCGGACCAAGCAGGGCATGTGGCTCACGGAGGAACAGCAGGCGCGCATTAGCGAATGGCTGGCGCAGCACGCGGGAAAGTCTGAGCTGTCGCTGGCGTCGTAATGAAATCAGAGGGCGCTTTAGCCCTCTCTGATTGCTCATAAGGTGCACAGGCTTGCCCGGCGGCGGCGCCTGCGACCAGAATGCAACAACCCGCGTTTGTGGTTTCTACAGGCCGGATTCAGCGTTCGCTGGCGTCCGGCAAAGTGCGCGCTTCCTGTTCAATACCTTCCAGAACAGGCAGATTTAATAGCCGATTTTGGTACATGCGGGCATGTCGTTAGTTATGCGATAGCGCTCCACGCTTAATTTCTGAATAAAAAACGACTTTGCCTGCGCTTCGCTATTCCAGAGGGTTTTTCCCGTCTTACACCAACTTTTATGTGCAGAATCCAGGGATTGAACCACGCTCCCCAGGCCTAACGCTGCTTCAAAATGAGCGCGCTCATCGTGTTCCGCCAGCGCAAAATCAGCATAAAAAAGATCGAGGTCGAGATTAGTGGCTATTTTGATTTCGCGTGCGGAAATGGGGAAGAAGACCGGCAGCCAGCTCCAAATGCCGGATTGCTCTGGTATGGCGGCGTAGTCAGAGAAATGGCTTACGACACGATCGTCGCAGGCGGTTAGCGCGGCGACGAAGATTAACGCGATGGCCCCTCTTTTCACACCGACAACCGACGTCTTTCAAACGGACAATACTGAAAGCGCGCGTTGGCGGCGCTGAGGCGGATAAAAACGTCTCGTGGCAAATGAAAGCCGGGCCTGGTACAGCCCTCCTCGCAGTTCGTACAGCTTTTGTCGTCGCAGCGTTTAGCCTGATAATAGCGAGCATATAGCATCAGCTCCGCCTGCTTTTTTCTGAACAGCCGCAGACTATTGTCATTGTGATATTTCAACGCATCTTTAAAAACCTGCAGAATGAAAACATCCGCCACGCTGGCGTACTCTCTGAGCCCCCGCTTTGCGATAACGCTCCGCTGGTGATGAAAACCCAGCGCGGAGAACGCCACCGTGAAATCATCGTGAGTATCGATGTCGCAGGCGTAAATCGGGACTCTGTCGATATAAGGATCGAAATCCAGCTCCGCGCCGCAGACGCTCATACGGCCAATCGTCCCTGGGTCCAGAGAAAAACCCGGCCAGATGCCGCTGGATGTTAAACCAATCCCTACCATGACATCGTATGCCCGCAGCTCTTCCAGACCCGGTGCGCCCACGAATTTTTCGGCCTGATCCAAAGCCTGATTAATCAGCTCCGCCACGATGCCTCTATGCCAGGCAGTGGATTCACGCCGCGCGATACAAATATCAGCGCCGCTGGCAGGATCGACGCCCGTCAGCTGCACGTACAATTTAATGTCTTCCATGGCGTTCATTTATTCCGTTACCGGATAGAGCGGTAGATAGCCCAGACTCTGCGCCAGAGTCTGGCCCTGCGGGCTGATAAACCACTCCACCAGGGTTTGCGTTTGCACCACGGGGGTTATCATTAACTGCACTTCTTTCTCCTGCGCCAGGGCTTTTGGCTTGAACGGATCGCCAGGCCAATTATCGTCGCCACAATCAGCAACGGATAAGAAAAACCTAAATAAGGGATTGCTGATGTAAGAATAAAGACAACAAAACTCACCGCCAGCGGCAGGAAAAAAAAGCCATCAACAAAATGGCAAGAATGTACTTTAAATTCCCTTTCATATTTACTTATTCCTGCGTTTTATACATCGGCACGTAGCCGACATCCTGCACCAGGTGCTGTCCCTGCGGGCTTAAAAACCACGCCACCAGTTGCTGCGTTTCTGCTGAGGTATGTTCCCGGGTGACCATATAGACATCAACCGTGTACGGGTAGCTGCCGTTACGTATATTCTCAACCGTCGGCGCAATGCCATTGATGGACAGCAGCTTGATATGTTTATTGCTGTTCATCTGCGTCGCGTAGTAGCGGAAGGTGTAACCAATCGCCCCGCGCGTATTCTGATATTCGGCCACTTCGCGGATGACGCCCTCCATTACTGTGGAAAACTCACTTTTCTTTGGCGGCAGCATCGGGACGCCCTTCATGACTTTTGCCAGCATCACCGTCTGGCTGCCAGAGTCCTCCGGGCGCTGCCAGGGCTGAATAGCTTTACTGGCGCCGCCGACATCGCTCCAGCGGGTAATTTTGCCGCTAAAAATCGCGCGGATTTGCTCCTCGCTAAGCGACTGGACCGAATTACTTTGATTGGCTATAAACACAAACGCTTCGCGGGCAAAAGGGGTATAGACCAGCTTAACGCCCGCATCCTGCGCGCGCTGTTTTTGCCCGGCTGAAGGTTGGACGACAAAAATGATATCGGTTTCGCCAGTAATTATGCTGCGCCAGGCATCCGGCGTGCGGGACTCGTGTAAATAGTCTCTGGTGGAAAACGTAGCAGGTAGGGTATTCAGGGCATAAAACGCTGACGCATAGAGCGGATATGCCGCCGTGGCCCCGGCCATCCGCGGCCAGTTTTGCGTAAAACGTAATTGCGGCGGTCCCTGTAATGGGGTGAGTTTACTGCAGCTTCCCGGCGCGAAATTGCCGGTATTAATCGACTCGAGAACGCTATTGTTTCTGCTGACAGAAGGATATTTTTCCTCATGTAGCCACGCCTGATAGAGCGCATACGCGCCCAGCAGCGCCAGTACCGCAAGTAGAATACAGCGGCAGAGCGATGCATTCCTGGCGATGGGTACATGCCTGTACGGCCAGTAATATCCCAGCGTAAAGCACAGCTGTGAGCCAACGGGTATCACCACGATCCCCCAATACCAGCCGCTCAGAGCCGATAGCACGCTAATACCAAACCATGGAAGCAGGAACGTAGACAGCCAAAAAAAGTTGAGCTGCTTAAAGCTGAGCTCCGCCCGCTGCAGCATGATAATCCAGGTCAGAAGCGCCATCAGCGCAGGCAGTAATAAGAGGCTCTGCCGCCAGCCGGCCAGCAATGCCGACTCTTGTTTATCTGACCATACCCGACCGCTGGCAAACATCAGCGCCGCGCCCGCCGCGAACATCAGGTAAGCTATCGCCGTGGCGGCCGTCTGTGATTCGCCAAATAGACCAGTAACCAGCGCCAGGCCGCCGCCGACCATCGCCAGCACCAGAGCCGCGACGTGCGTTAATATCGGCACGCCAAAAAAGGCCAATATCACTGACAGCAACAACCATTTCGTGTTTTTCATTTGTTATTCGCTCATCCCTGCGATGACGGAAGTATAAGCTGCTTAGTTCCTTGCGCCTCCCGGGCACTTTTCTGAAATTCCGGCATAAAAAAACGGGGCCATTTGGCCCCGTTCCCACAGGTTACATGACTACAGTCGAACCGGATCGATATGCCAGATATGGTCGGCATACTCTTTAATCGTGCGATCGGACGAGAAGTAACCCATATTAGCGATATTCAGCATCGCTTTATTGGCCCACTCCTCCGGATGACGGTACAGCTCATCCACCTTATCCTGACAATCCACGTAGCTACGGTAATCCGCCAGAACCTGATAGTGGTCGCCGAAGTTAATCAGCGAATCCAGCAGGTCGCGGTAACGTCCCGGTTCAGACGGACTAAACAGGCCGGTGCCAATCTGCGTCAGCGCCTGGTGCAGCTCTTCATCCTGCTCGTAGTAATCACGCGGTTTATAGCCATTGGCCCGCAGGGCTTCAACTTGTTCCGCCGTATTACCGAAGATAAAGAAATTATCCGCCCCAACGTGCTCCTGCATCTCAACGTTAGCGCCATCCAGAGTACCAATGGTTAACGCGCCGTTAAGCGCGAACTTCATGTTGCTGGTACCGGACGCCTCCGTCCCTGCCAGAGAGATCTGCTCGGAGAGATCCGCCGCCGGAATGATCAGCTGCGCGAGGCTAACGCTGTAGTTAGGAATAAACACCACTTTCAGCTTATCGCCAACTTCCGGATCGTTATTCACTACCGCCGCGACATCATTAATTAAATGAATAATATGCTTCGCCATATAGTAAGCCGAAGCCGCCTTTCCGGCGAAAATATTCACTCGCGGTACCCACTCAGCGTCAGGATCGGCTTTGATGCGATTGTAGCGAGTGATCACATGCAGCACGTTCATCAACTGACGTTTGTACTCGTGAATACGCTTGATCTGCACATCAAACAGCGCCTTCGGGTTGACGACCACGTTAAGCTGCTGGCCGATGTAGTTCGCCAGCCGCTGCTTGTTTTCCAGCTTGGCCTGGCGTACCGCCTGATTGACCTTCGGATAGTCGATATGCTGCTCCAGCTCCTTCAGCTGACTTAAATCCGTGCGCCAGGTATGACCGATATTTTCATCCAGCACTTTTGACAACGGCGGATTCGCCAGTGCCAGCCAGCGGCGCGGAGTCACGCCATTCGTGACGTTGGTGAAGCGCATCGGAAAAATTTTGGCAAATTCGGCAAACAGCGACTCAACCATCAGCCGGGAGTGCAGCTCCGACACGCCGTTGACCTTGTGGCTTACCACCACCGCCAGCCACGCCATACGGACGCGACGCCCGTTAGACTCGTCGATAATCGACGTACGACCCAGCATCGCCGTATCGTTGGGATACTGCTCCTGCAGGGTCTTCAGGAAGTAGTCATTAATCTCGAAAATAATCTGCAAATGACGCGGCAGAATTTTACCCAGCATGTCGACGGGCCAGGTCTCCAGCGCTTCGCTCATCAGGGTATGGTTGGTATAAGAGAAGACCTGGCAGGTTACCTCGAACGCCTCATCCCAGCTGAACTTATGCTCGTCAATCAGCAGGCGCATCAGCTCCGGAATCGACAGCACCGGGTGCGTGTCATTGAGATGAATCGCGATTTTATCCGCCAGATTGGCGTAGGTTTTATGCAGCTGGTAGTGGCGGCTGAGGATATCTTGTACCGTCGCCGACACGAGGAAATACTCCTGCCGCAGGCGCAGCTCGCGCCCGGAATAGGTGGAGTCATCCGGATAAAGTACCCGCGACACGTTCTCGGAGTGGTTTTTATCTTCCACCGCCGCGAAGTAGTCGCCCTGATTAAATTTACCGAGGTTAATCTCGCTGCTGGCCTGCGCGCTCCACAGACGCAGCGTATTGGTGGCGTCGGTATCAAAACCCGGGATAATCTGATCGTAGGCTTCAGCAATAATCTCTTCGGTTTCCACCCAGCGTGAATGTTTACCTTCCTGCTGAATGCGGCCGCCGAAACGCACTTTATAGCGCGTATTGTGGCGCTCAAATTCCCACGGGTTACCATACTCCAGCCAGTAATCCGGGGACTCTTTCTGCCGCCCATCGACGATGTTTTGCTTAAACATGCCGTAGTCGTAGCGAATACCGTAGCCACGGCCCGGTAAACCCAGCGCCGCCAGCGAGTCAAGGAAGCAGGCGGCCAGACGCCCCAGGCCGCCGTTGCCCAGGCCCGGGTCATTCTCTTCATCAATCAGCTCTTCAAGATTCAGCCCCATTTCTTCCAGCGCGCTATTCACATCTTCATAAATACCGAGCGATAACAGCGCGTTGGATAAAGTACGGCCAATCAAAAATTCCATCGACAGATAGTATACCTGGCGCACCTCCTGAGAGAGCTGCGCCCGGTTTGAACGTAGCCAGCGCTCAACCATGCGATCGCGAACGGCGAACAGCGTAGCATTAAGCCATTCATGCTTGTTCGCGATAGCCGGATCTTTACCGATGATAAACATCAGTTTATAAGCAATAGAGTGCTTTAACGCCTCAACGCTCAGGGTGGGTGATGAGTAGCTAAAAGGTACATTCATAGCTTTGCTCCTGGTTACAGCAAGCGTTGATAAAGTTCGCGGTAAGAGTTTGCGGCAACCTGCCAGCTAAAATCCATATTCATCGCCTGGCGCTGGACGTAACGCCAGAGCGATGGGCGCGACCACAGGACGAACGTGCGTCGAATGGCCCGCAGCAGCGACACAGCGTTGCTATCTTCAAAAACAAAGCCGGTAGCCAGACCGTCGGCGAGATTCTCCAGCGAGCAGTCGGAAACGGTGTCTGCCAGACCGCCGGTGCGCCGCACCAGCGGTAGCGTGCCGTACTTCAGGCCGTACAGCTGGGTCAAACCGCACGGTTCAAAACGGCTGGGCACCAGAATCACGTCGGCGCCGCCCATAATGCGGTGAGAGAATGCCTCATGGTAGCCAATCTGAACGCCAACTTTGCCCGGATGCTCGGCCGCAGCGGCCAGGAAGCCCTCCTGCAGTACCGGATCGCCAGCCCCCAGCAGCGCCAGCTGACCGCCCTGCTCCAGCAGGCCCGGCAGCGCCTCCAGCACCAGGTCCAACCCTTTCTGGCTGGTCAAACGGCTAACCACGGCAAATAGCGGCGCTTTATCATCCACCTTCAGCCCCATGGCGATTTGCAGCTGACGTTTGTTCTCAGCCTTCTCTTCCAGCCGATCGCGGTCATAGCGCGCGGCCAGCAGCAGGTCGCTTTCCGGATTCCAGATATGATCATCCACTCCGTTGAGGATCCCCGAAAGGCGGCCCTCATGCTGTCGCTGGCGCAGCAGCCCTTCCATCCCGTAAGCGAACTGCGGCTCGGTGATTTCGCGGGCATAGGTTGGACTAACCGCCGTAATATGGTCGGCGTAGTAAAGACCCGCCTTCAGGAAGGAGATCTGACCGTTAAATTCGAGGCCATGAACGTTATAGAACGACCAGGGCAGCTCAATGTCGTTCATATGCCACGAGTAGAACATCCCCTGATAGGCCAGGTTATGCACCGTAAAGACTGACTTCGCCGGGTGGCCGCGCGCCGCCAGGTAGGCAGGGGTCAGCCCCGCATGCCAGTCGTGGGCGTGAACAACATCGGGACGCCAGAAAGGATCCAGGCCGCAGGCCATCTCGCTGCCTACCCAGCCCAGCAGCGCGAAGCGCAGCACGTTGTCGGTATAGGCATGCTGATTGGTATCGTGGTAAGGGCTCCCCGGACGATCGTAGAGATGCGGAGCATCAATCAGATAGATGCCCACGCCGTTAAAGTGGCCGAACAGTAAAGTGATACGCCCGGCAAACGTCTCCCGGCGCGTTACCACCTGCGCATCCGTCACGCCGCGGCGGATATCAGGAAACGCGGGCAACAGTACGCGCGTGTCAACGCCCCCGGCAATTTGCGCTGCAGGCAGCGCGCCGATCACATCCGCCAGTCCACCGGTTTTTAACAGCGGGAACATCTCTGAACATACATGTAATACCTGCATTAGCGCTCCTGTGGGTACCCCAATTTCCGCAGCATGTCGCGGGTGACCAGCACGATACCTTCCTCCGAGCGGTAGAAACGGCGTGCATCCTCTTCCGCGTTCTCACCAACAACCATACCTTCCGGTATCACGCAGGCACGGTCAATAATGCAGCGACGCAGGCGGCACGAACGGCCAACCCAAACCTCTGGCAGCAAGACTGCCGAATCAATATTACAGAATGAATTCACCCGCACGCGCGGAAACAGCACCGACTGCACAACCACCGAACCGGAGATGATACAGCCGCCGGAGACCAGCGAGTTGAGGGTCATCCCGTGGCTACCCGAGCGGTCCTGAACGAATTTTGCCGGAGGCAAAGGCTCCATATGGGTGCGAATCGGCCAGTTCTGATCGTACATATCCAGTTCCGGGGTCACCGAAGCCAGATCGAGGTTGGCTTTCCAGTACGCTTCCAGGGTCCCGACATCCCGCCAGTAGGGCTCAGACTGCGGATCGGACTGCACGCAGGAGAGCGGGAAAGGATGTGCATAAGCCATGCCAGCTTTGGTGATTTTCGGAATGATGTCTTTACCAAAATCGTGGCTGGAGCTTTCATCGCTGTCGTCTTCTTCCAGAAGCTCATAAAGGTAATCCGCGTCAAAGACATAGATACCCATACTCGCCAGCGATTTGCTCGCATCGCCCGGCATTGCCGGAGGGTTAGCCGGTTTTTCGACGAAATCGATAATCTTATCGCTCTCGTCCACCGCCATTACGCCAAACGCCCGTGCTTCTTCAATAGGCACCGGCATACAGGCAACGGTGCAACGCGCGCCTTTTTCGACATGGTCGATAAGCATCCGCGAGTAGTCTTGTTTGTAGATATGGTCGCCGGCGAGGATGACGACATACTCCGCCTTGTAGCGACGAATGATGTCGAGGTTCTGCGTCACCGCGTCCGCGGTGCCGCGATACCAGTTTTCTCCCTGCATCCTTTGCTGGGCGGGCAGCAGGTCAACAAATTCGTTCATCTCTTCATTGAAAAAAGACCAGCCGCGCTGAATATGCTGCACCAGAGTATGCGATTGATACTGGGTGATGACGCCGATACGACGAATACCTGAGTTAATACAGTTAGATAACGCAAAATCGATAATACGGAACTTGCCGCCGAAATGGACAGCAGGTTTCGCGCGTTTATTGGTCAGATCCTTCAGACGGGTACCACGTCCCCCGGCAAGGATCAGCGCAACGGATTTGATCGGCAACTGACGCGCCAGCATCAATGGATCGTTCTTTTCTACCCCAACCATAATTAACTCCTTTTTTACTCCCCAGCTTGCCTGCCCTTCTCGTCGCGCCGCCGCTTCGAGACCAACCGGAAGCCCCGAGGTTACGACCTTTGAAATACGCACACTCCGTGCGCGGGCCCATGCCAGACAGCCATAGTGACCGGATTATCCTCTCCGGCGAAAGGTGGAATGGCGCGCCATTCCCCCGCGGGTAAAACCATCTCTGCCACCTCGGCGGTGGCGTTCAGCGCCATCAGCCAGCGATCGGACAATATGATCTGCATGCGCGGCGCACCGTGCTGCCATTCATCAGCGGACAGCGGCTGAGCATGTTGGTTTAACCAGCGAACGCTGCCGTCTCCCTCCTGCCACCAGCGATTATCGGTTAAAGCCGAAATACGCTGGCGCAGATGAATCAACGCGGCGGTGAACGCGGTCAGCCCGCGGTTAGTATGGTTCCAGTCCAGCCAGGTCAACGCATTGTCCTGACAGTAAGCATTGTTGTTACCATGCTGGCTGTGACCGTGTTCGTCACCCGCCAGCAGCATCGGCGTTCCCTGCGCCAGCAGTAGCGTCGCCAGAAGAGCGTGAACGCTGGCACGGCGCCGCTCAATGACGGCAAGACTCCCTTCTAATCCTTCTATACCATGATTGTTGCTGTAGTTATTGTTAGTCCCATCGCGATTCTCCTCCCCGTTTGCCTCATTGTGTTTCTGATTGAAACAAACGCAGTCGCGCAGGGTGAAACCATCGTGCGCGGTGACCAGGTTAATCGTCGCCGACGGCGCTCTGCCGTTACGCTGGAAAACGTCGCTCGATGCGGCAAAACGCAGCGCGAAGTCGCCCAGCGAGACGTTCTGCTGTAGCCAGAATCGACGTGCGGTATCGCGGAAATGGTCGTTCCACTCAGCAAACAACGGCGGAAAGTTACCGACCTGGTAGCCCCCGGGACCGATATCCCAGGGCTCGGCAATCAGCTTCACTTCCGTCAGCCGCGGATCGTTACGAATGGCCTCAAACAGCGGCGCATCCTGACGAAACTCTGGCGTCCGCCCCATTACCGAGGCGAGGTCGAAACGAAAACCGTCGACGTGGCACTCATCGACCCAAAAGCGCAGACACTGGCGCGCATACTCCACCACCCCGGGATGGCTGAGGTTGAGGGTGTTCCCGCAGCCGGTCCAGTTGTGGTAATCACCGTCTTCCCTGATCCAATAATAGCTACGGTTGTCGATTCCGCGCAGGGAGAAGGTCGGCCCTTCCAGGTCTATCTCCGCGCTATGGTTCAACACCACGTCAAGGATCACTTCAATACCTGCCGCGTGCAGCGCTTTTACCGCATCGCGAAATTCGTTTAACGCCTGCTCCGGCGCGCTGGCGTAGCGCGTATCGAGGGCAAAAATCGCCAGCGGGTTGTAGCCCCAATAGTTGCTTAACCCCATCCTCTGCAGACGCGGTTCGCTGGCGAACTGCGCCACCGGCATTAACTCTAGTGCAGTAATGCCGAGCGTGCGGAAGTATTCGATCATCACCGGATGACCCAGCGCTTTGTAGGTGCCGCGGATCTCTTCCGGCAGCTCAGGGTGCAGCCAGGTCAGCCCCTTGACGTGGGCTTCATAAATCACCGTCTGGCCCCACGGCGTGCGCGGCGGCTTATCGCCGCGCCAGTCATAATGGAGGTCGATTACCCGCGACTTCGGCGCTATTGCCGCGCTATCGCGGTTATCGGGAACGCTATCGCCGCCGTGAAGTCGCTCGTCGTCAGGCAGTCCGCCATCCACCTGGTGGCAGCAGGGATCGAGCAGCAGCTTTGCCGGATTGAAACGGTGCCCCTGCGCCGGGTCCCAGGGACCGTGGACGCGGTAGCCGTAGCGCAGACCTGGCCCGACATCGGCGAGCCAGCCGTGCCAGATATCGCCGCTGCGTGCGGGCAGGTCGACTCGCCGCTCATTGCCCTGCTCGTCAAACACGCAGAGTTCCACCCGCTCCGCATGGACGGAAAAGAGCGCGAAATTCACGCCCTTACCGTCGTAGCTGGCCCCTAAAGGCGCGGGCTTTCCTGCCGTGAGTGCGATCATTGCGCCTCCCGCACCAGCCATACCGTCGCCAGCGGCGGCAGCGTAATGGAGAGCGAGTGTTCACGACCGTGGCTGGCGATCGGGTCGCTCTCGACGACGCCGCCGTTGCCGGTATTGCTACCGTGGTAGTGCATAGAGTCGGTGTTCAGTTCTTCACGCCAGCGGCCAGGCTGGTTGATGCCAAAGCGATACTCATGGCGCGGCACTGGCGTGAAGTTGCTGGCGACGATAATTTCGTTACCCGCCCTGTCGCGACGAACAAAGATAAAGACCGAGCGCTCGTGGTCGTCCACCACCAGCCATTCAAATCCGTAGGGGTCAAAATCCAGTTCATGCAGCGCTTTATGGTGGCGATAAGTATGGTTGAGGTCGCGCACCAGCCGCTGAACGCCGTGGTGCCAGTTATCGCCGCCTTCCAGCAGATGCCAGTCGAGGCTTGTATCGTGGTTCCACTCTCGCCCTTGAGCAAACTCATTGCCCATAAACAGGAGCTTTTTACCCGGGAAGGCAAACAGCCAGCCGTAGTACGCGCGCAGGTTAGCGAACTTCTGCCAGGCATCGCCCGGCATACGGTCGAGTATCGATTTTTTGCCGTGCACGACCTCATCATGAGAGAGCGGCAGGACAAAGTTTTCGGTGTAGTTGTAGAGCATACCGAAGGTCATCTTGTCGTGATGATGTCGGCGATGCACCGGGTCCAGCTTCATATAGTCGAGGGTGTCGTGCATCCAGCCAAGGTTCCACTTGAACCAGAAGCCGAGCCCGCCGGTGGAGGAAGGACGAGACACGCCGGGGAAATCGGTCGACTCTTCCGCCATCGTCACCGCGCCCGGCGTCTGCTCGCCCAGCACGCGGTTGGTATTGCGCAGAAACTCAATGGCTTCAAGGTTTTCCCGACCGCCGAATTCGTTCGGCACCCACTCGCCCTGTTTGCGGCTATAGTCGCGATAAATCATTGATGCCACCGCATCAACCCGCAGCGCGTCAATGCCGAAGCGTTCGATCCAGTACAGCGCATTGCCGACCAGATAATTACTGACCTCGCGACGACCGTAGTTGTAAATCAGGGTGTTCCAGTCCTGGTGGTAGCCTTCGCGCGGGTCGCTATGTTCATACAACGAGGTGCCGTCAAACGAGGCGAGCGCGAAATCATCCGCCGGAAAATGGCCGGGTACCCAGTCCAGAATCACGTTCAGGCCCGCAGCGTGCGCGGCGTTGATAAAGTAGAGGAAATCCTCCCGGGTGCCGAAGCGACGGGTTGGCGCATATAGCCCGGTTGGCTGATAGCCCCAGCTGCCGTCAAACGGATGCTCATTAACCGGTAGTAGTTCAAGATGGGTGAAGCCCATCCATTTGGCATAAGGCACCAGTTGGTCGGCAAGCTCGCGGTAGCTCAGCCAGAAGTTATTATCGGTATGGCGACGCCAGGAGCCGAGGTGCACCTCATAAATCGAGATTGGCGCATCAAACTGGTTAGCCAGCTTGCGCTCCGGCGGCTGCTGGACCTTTTCCGGCAGCCCGCAGATGAGCGAGGCGCTATCCGGGCGCATCTGCGCTTCAAAAGCGTAAGGGTCGGACTTCACCCGCAGGTTGCCGTGGGCATCAATCAGCTCGAATTTATACAGCTGGCCGTTCAGCGCGCCGGGAACGAACAGCTCCCAGATGCCGGACTCTTTACGCAGGCGCATCGGGTGGCGGCGACCATCCCAGTAGTTAAACTGGCCGACGACCGACACCCGACGGGCGTTAGGCGCCCAGACCGAGAAACGCGTGCCGACCACGCCGTCCATAGTATCGGCATGCGCGCCCAACGTTTCATACGGACGCAGGTGCGTGCCTTCCGACAGCAGCCAGACATCCAGATCCTGCAGCAGCGGGCCAAAACGGTACGGGTCATCGATCAGATTCTGCTGCCCGTGCCAGGTGACAGCCAACTGATAACGAAAAGGATTTTTACGACGCGGCAGAACGCCGCTAAAGAAACCGCGCGAGTCGAGGCATTCCAGCTTGCCGACTTTGCGTCCGGTTTTTGGTTCAATGACCCACACTTCGGTGGCATCGGGTAATAATGCACGAACTTCCAGCCCGGCGTCGGTGTAATGCATGCCAAGCACGGAAAAAGGATCCGCAAAATGGCCGGCGATAAGCGCATTAATCACGTCCTTATCGATACGATTAGACATGGTTTCATCCTGTTGTAGGTGTCGCCCTTTCCTGTATCTGGCGACTTTTTTTTGACCTGAACGGCGCAGCACGTTACGCGTCCCCCTGCTCCGTCCCACCTTCAGGTAAGGAGACGTCATGACTCCTTACTTAAAGCATAGCCAAGGCTGAGTTACCTCCGTTGGGAAAAATCTAACATTCGCGTTTACTCCTTGTATTACGCAAAAAAAAGGGGTGTTTCAACACCCCTTTTCTCATCTTGTGACGACTACGCCAGCTGTCTTAGCATACGGCGGAGCGGCTCGGCGGCCCCCCACAGTAGCTGGTCACCAACGGTGAACGCCGACAGATACTCCGGCCCCATATTCAGTTTACGCAGGCGCCCCACCGGGGTGGTCAGGGTGCCGGTGACGGCAGCCGGGGTCAGCTCACGCATAGTAATATCACGATCGTTCGGCACCACTTTGGCCCACGGGTTGTGCGCGGCCAGCAGTTCTTCAACGGTCGGAATAGAAACATCTTTTTTCAGCTTGATGGTAAACGCCTGGCTATGGCAGCGCAGCGCGCCAACGCGAACGCACAGGCCGTCTACCGGAATCGGTGAGGCGGTCGCGAGGATTTTGTTAGTCTCCGCCTGGCCTTTCCACTCTTCACGGCTCTGGCCGTTATCCAGCTGTTTGTCGATCCATGGGATCAGGCTGCCCGCCAGAGGAACGCCAAAGTTATCCACCGCCAGTTCGCCGCTGCGGGTCAAAGAGGTGACTTTGCGTTCAATCTCCAGGATTGCGGAAGCCGGATCCGCCAGCTCAGCCGCAACATGGCTGTGCAGCTGGCCCATCTGGGTCAGCAGTTCGCGCATATGACGCGCACCGCCGCCGGAAGCCGCCTGGTAAGTCGCCACGCTCACCCACTCAACCAGATCCTGAGCAAACAGGCCGCCGAGGGACATCAGCATCAGGCTAACGGTACAGTTGCCGCCGACAAAGGTTTTAACGCCGTTGTTCAGACCTGCGGTAATGACATCCTGATTCACCGGGTCAAGAATAATGATGGCGTCGTCTTTCATGCGCAGCGAAGAGGCGGCGTCAATCCAGTAGCCCTGCCAGCCGCTTTCACGCAGCTTCGGGTAAATATCGTTGGTGTAATCGCCGCCCTGACACGTGACAATAATGTCCAGCGCCTTCAGTGCTTCCAGATCGAATGCATCCTGAAGCGTGCCACCGGTACTGCCACCAAAGGATGGAGCAGGCTGCCCCAACTGGGAGGTGGAGAAAAAAACAGGGCGAATGGCGTCAAAATCGCGCTCTTCTACCATGCGTTGCATGAGGACAGAGCCGACCATTCCGCGCCAGCCGATAAAACCAACATTTTTCATAACGTATTCCTGCGAGGTGTGTGCTGTTTGTTCCAGGCCAGTTTCCTACTGGTTAGTCCTTCACATTACAAAATGCAGCTAAAGTCGCAAGTGAAATTAATCAATGATTGCCAGGCAATCAGTAACGCAGCTAATTTTGCCTGGCGGCCGCCGTCACTGGCACCCCGGAATACCCGAATAATTATCAGGGAATTTAGATTGAGAAGGGAATATTTTCCGCCGCTATTTTATTGATCAAGATTATGGATTACAGCAGAAATTGGGTTGTTTTATTCTTGCGGAGAAGACCGATAAAACCAGGCGTGGCGTGGGTTTGTGAGCCGTATGACGTTTATCGTATTTCTGATAGTGGCAGATCGGGAGAGGGTGAAAGCTAAAGGTTTTCGATATAAGTCGAGCATGAAATTAACCCGGCATCGCTTCGCTCCGCCAGGTTATCACTTTGGCGTTTAGCTCAACAGCGTAAACGCAATCATACCAACAATCGCCCCGACGGTGCCGAGGATGGTTTCCATCATCGTCCAGGTTTTCAGCGTTTGCGCTTCGGTCGCGCCGGTAAACTTGCCGAACAACCAGAAGCCCGCGTCGTTAACGTGGCTGACCACGATAGAACCGCCGGCGATACAGATAGAGAGCGCCGCCATCTGCGCGCCGCTGTAGTGCAGCTGTTCAATAACCGGCATCACCAGCCCGACTGCCGTCAGGCAGGCAACGGTCGCGGAACCCTGAATAATACGCACCGCCGCCGCCAGCACGAAGCAGGTGATGGCAATCGGCAGGCCCATACCGGTTAACGCTTCACCGAGGGCAGGGCCTACGCCGGAGTCGACCAGCACCTGTTTAAACACCCCGCCCGCACCGATGACCAGCAGGATGATGCCCGCAGGCTGGAGCGCATGACCGCAAATCTCCATCACCCGATCTTTAGCCATTCCCTGACGTACCGCCAGACCATAGATAGCCACCAGGCACGCCACCAGAATCGCGGTAAACGGATGGCCGATAAACTCAAACCATTCGTAAGCGGTAGAACCTTCCGGCACAAAGCGCGCGGCGATGGTTTTCAGGCCAACCAGCACCAGCGGCAGCAGAATCAGCGACAGGCTGAAGCCGAACGACGGCATTTTGCCTTCGCCAAGGTGTGGCTCGCTAATATCGTCCGGAATGTGCAGCTCAACATAGCGGCTGATGAAGTTACCCCACAGCGGCCCGGCAATAATCATCCCCGGGATAGCGGCGCACAGGCCAATCAGGATCATCCAGCCAAAGTCGGCATGCATCTGCGAGGCGAGCAGCATCGGCGCAGGCCCCGGTAGCAGGAACGCGGCCGCGGCGGCTACGCCAGCAAAGAGCGGGATCACCAGCTTCACAAGGTTGGTGCCGGTATGGCGCGCCATTGAGAAAGCCACGCTGATCAGCAGCACGATCGCCACTTCAAAAAACAGCGGCAGCGCGCAGATAAGCCCGGCCAGACCTATGGCATAGTGGGCGCGATTGTGGCCGAAAGATCTCAGCATCTTAACGGCAATCTGGTCGACCGCGCCGGTTTCATGCAGGATCTTACCAAACATAGCCCCTAACGCGACGACGATAGCCAGAAAACCCAGCGTGCCGCCCATGCCTTTTTCCATCGTCGCCGCGATCTTATCTAACGGCATTCCGGAAAAAAGCCCTGCTCCAATAGAAACCACCATCAAAGCCACGAAGGCATGCATACGCGCCTTCATGACTAAAAACAGCAGCAGCAAAACGGAGCCGACTGCTGTCAAAACAAGCGTTAATGTACTCACTAGTTACTGCCTTTGTTGATCACCTCAATGGTGCTGGCGACCACGCCTTCCAATGACTGGTCGATATCGACGATTAACACATCGCTTTCATCCGCGCCCGGTTCCTGCAGCGTCTCAAACTGCGTAACCAGCATCTGAGTCTTAAAGAAGTGGCCTTTACGCGCCTTCAGACGTTGTTCGATAACCGCAAAATCGCCTTTCAGATAGATAAAGGAGAGGTTCGGGTTACCTTTACGCAGGATGTCGCGATAGCTCTTTTTCAACGCGGAGCAGACAATCAGCGACACTTTATTGGTGCGCTGCATAGCAAAGGCGGCATCGTTCAGCGCCTGCAGCCACGGGGTGCGGTCGTCATCATTTAACGGTTCGCCGGAAGCCATCTTGTTGATATTGCTGCGCGGATGAAGAAAGTCGCCGTCGAGAAACGCGGCGTGCAGTTGATGCGCCACTTCGCTGGCGACAGCGGATTTCCCGCTGCCGGAAACGCCCATCAGGACATAGATGTGGTGATCATGGTTAGTCGTGCTCAAAGCTTCCTCCCACTGGACACATACGCGCAGCCTGGCAGCGTTTAACGGCGTGGAATACTGGCGTACAGATTAATTGTTACGGGTAACTGTTATCGGTAACATTGTCATGCCGGAGTAGTGGAGAAGCAATAACCATTCGTGCCAGATGTGAATATGTGTGATCTACTTCAAATTTGTCAGTTTAAATAGATCCGCCCGGTGACAATGTGAAACCTAAATCTAACATCTTAGGCGTCACCGCTTCACCGCGTATCCGCGCCAGCAGACGTTCAGCGCCAATCCGTCCCATACGCTCACGCGGCGTCAGCACGCTGGCCAGACGCGGCTCCATCACCTGGCCAATATCGTGGCCGTGGAAACCGGCAATCGCCATATCGTCAGGGATTTTAAGCCCCAGCCGCTGGCACTCAAACGCTGCGCCGACCGCAAGGTCATCGTTGGTACAGAAAATGCCGTCAAGCTGCGGATATTCGCGACGCGCCTGGCGCATCAGCTCAATTCCCGATGAATAAGAAGAAGACTGCTCAACCATCACGCTGTAGGGCGTCATACCGGCATCAAGCATCGCTTGCTCATACCCCTTCTGTTTGATGATAGTACGTTCATCAAGACGTGCGCCAAGATAGGCAACGTGACGGTGACCATGATTGATAATCGCCGCGGTCATCTGTCGGGCCGCTTCAAAGTTATCAAAGCCGACGGCGATATCGAGGCACGGCGACTGACTGTCCATCAGCTCCACAACCGGGATACCCGCGACTTCAATCATCTTCAGGGTTCGCGGCGTATGGGTCCGTTCGGTAAGGATCAGGCCGTCAATATTCCAGGAGAGCATCGATTCCAGGCGTTTTTCTTCCATTTCCGGCTTATAGCCGTAGTGCGCCAGCATAGTCTGATAGCCGAAAGAGTCGGTTACGCTTTCAATACCGCGCAGCACTTCCGAGAAGACCTGGTTAGTTAACGAGGGCAGCAGCACGCCAATGGCGCGGCTGGTAGCATTAGAGAGGATATCAGGGGCGCGATTAGGAATATAACCCAGTTCATCGAGAGCAACGGCAATCTTGCCACGCAGCGCTTCGGAAACCTGTTCCGGGTTACGTAAATAGCGACTGACCGTCATTTTGGTCACGCCGACAAGATCGGCTACATCCTGAAGTACGGGTCTTTTCTTTTTCATCGTCCTGACTGTGATAAACGGGAGACATTTTCTCAGTTTATCACGGACAAAGCCCAACCTTCCCGGAGAAAAGAGGGCTAACAGATTAATTTAGAGTGGATACGCAAAATCATTCAAGTTGCATTGAGGCGGCAACGCAACGAACCCCCGGAAGCGTACAAGGGGTACGCGACCGGGGTGAGTAAGGAGAGCCAACAAAAATGCGGCTTGAAGGATGACGCGTATCAGACTGGCGGCAGATCGAACAGCAGTATCTCGCTATCGCCGTCAGCATGCACGGAAATCGCCTGCTCGTCCCAAATGGCCAGGCCATCGCTGGTGGTGGCTTTTGTCCCGTTAATCGTCACATCACCTTTTACCACCTGGATCCACACCCGGCGTTCGGCGGCAATCTGATGCACCGACTGCTCATCTTTCAGCAGTGCCCAGCGGTACAGTTCCATATCCTGGTACACCTTCAGCGAGCCTTCGCGAGCATCCGGCGACAGCACCAGCTGTTTGCCCTGAACGGCATCAAAGCGGCGCTGTTCGTAGCGCGGAGTGATGCCATTTTTTTCCGGCATAATCCAGATCTGGTACAGATGCAGTTTTTCCGTGGCGCTTGGGTTGTACTCAGAGTGACGAATACCGGTACCCGCGCTCATGATCTGAAACTCACCCGCCGGAACCTGCTCTTTGTTACCCATGCTGTCCTGATGCTCCACGGCCCCTTCCAGCACGTAGGTCAGAATTTCCATATCTTTATGCGGATGGGTACCGAAGCCCTGGCCTGCGTCGATCACGTCATCGTTGATAACCCGCAGCGCCGAAAAGCCCATAAAGTCAGGATCGTAATAGTTCGCAAAAGAGAAAGTATGCCAGGAATCCAGCCAGCCGTGGTTAGCGTGGCCGCGTTCGTTAGCTTTGCGTAAGTAGATCATGTTGCACCCCCGTATGTTTTCGATGGGATAAGTGTGGACCCAATCCCCTGGCGATCATAGAGGGTGAAAATTGACTCCTCTGTTCAAAAAATATGAACAAGTACAGAGGAGTCGGAGTTGCTTATCCTGCAAGGGTTATAGTGGCGGGAGACGGCTGCTCAAAGCCGCGTTCAAGGATCTCGATATTCGTGAGAACCTCAGATTCCTTGACGAAATTAGGCTGGCTGTTAACGAGGGTTTCATACAGCGAATCATAGACGCGGCCATAGTCGCCGGTTTCGAGCGGAACCTCTTCCCGTACGGTTTCCCCTGCCTCATTGACGTACTCCAGCAGGCCCAACGTATCGTCCGCGCCGAATCCTGGCTCACCGGGCATGATATTCGCCTTCAGGCTGGTCTCCTGCTGGTCGATACCGTATTTAATAAATGACCCTTTATGACCATGGACGATGAATTTTGGGTAGGGCAGCTTCACCAGATGGCTGGATTTAACAATCGCTTTCAGATTGCCGTAGAACAGCTGGGCCTCAAAAGTATCGTCCGGGTTGGCCTGGTTGCGCAGGCTACGAATGTCGTAAGACACATGATCCGGGCGGCCAAACAGAGCAATAATTTGGTCCATGGTATGGACCCCCAGACCATAGAACGTCCCATCCTGCGGTAGGCCAGGCTTTCCACCATCTATCGGGCGATAGTTATCGAAATGGTTTTCAATCTCGACGAGCTCCCCCAGTTTGCCGCTCTCAATGACTTTCTTCGTGGTCAGAAAGCAGGAGTCAAAGCGGCGGTTCTGGTACGGAGTGACCGTCAGCCCTTTGCTTTTCGCCAGCGCGAATAGCGTCTTCGCCTCGTCCAGAGTCGGCGTAAAAGGCTTTTCGACCAGCACATTTTTACCCGCCTCCAGCGCCCGTTTGGCATAGTCAAAATGGCTGTCCGCGTGGGTACACACGATCACCAGCTTGACCTGCGGGTCGTTAAGCACTTCATCGAGATCGCTGGTGAAGTGGATGTGCGAATACTGCGGCGCCTGCTCCTCCGGCCTGGCGCTGCGGCGGAAGATATGCGCCACATGCCAGCGGTCTTTTCGGTGCAAAACATAGGGAAGATGGTAGCGGGTGGTACTTTTGCCGAATCCAATAAATGCGCAGTGTAAAGTCATAACGCTGTCCTTAGTTAATATCGCTGCTATTAACCATAGCGCAAGCCAGCAGCGAACTTAAACCCTACATTCAGAGGGGTATATTCTGAAATGTTAAATTTACCGTTCAAAATGATTGACCCCGCAGACTAATTTCTGGATAAGAGAAACCCTCAGGAAGAGAACATTTTTTATCCAGCGCGCTGGCGGTTAGTAAGCCACATCGTCCTTCTCTTTTCCAACCCACGATGACTAAGGAGTAGCCATCTCATTCGCATGGAAAGCAAGTACTTAGCCATAAATAGTGCTCTTCTCTTCTGGCTGCTTGGCCTGCTGGCATGGTGCTTCGAATCCACGTACATGGCCTTGTTATCTGGTTCTTTCTCCCTGTCATCCTTCGTTTTTCATTTTCAATACCATCGGGTTAACCATATGTTTAAAAAGAATAAAACTATCGACGTTACGCCACAGCCAGCCAGCGTACCCGCGCCGGTCAACGACAAAGTCACCTCTGCGGCCAGGAAGCCGGATACCACGGTCATCGCCAGCGGCATGCGCTTTGAAGGAAACATTATTGCGGCGGGTAATGTCGATATCTACGGCACGGTGAGCGGCGATATCGACGCGAAAGAGAACCAAATTAAGATCATGACCGGCGGCCTGCTGGAGGGAAACATTACCTGCCGCGAACTGGTTATTGACGGCTGCGTCATCGGCCAGTGCAGTAGCGATACCATTGAAATCGATAAAAACGGTAACGTCACCGGAACGCTGGCCTACCGTACGCTGGCCATTAAAAAGGGCGGCGTGTTTTCCGGCCAGGCAGAAGTGCTGCCGCCGGTCGCGGAAAAGAACAACGTGGTGGGATTCATCACGGATACCGCGGTAGAAACGAAAGAGAGAGCGGAAGCGCATACTGCCGAAGCGGCGCAGTAACCCACATCCGGGCGCAGGCTGAAAAAAAGCAAAAAAAAAGCCAGCACCCGGCTGGCTAAAGTAATACTGGAAGCAATGTGAGCAATGTCGTGCTTTCAGGCTTTCCGCAAGGGTCTCCCTGAACGCAGAGCAATAATAATCATTCTCATTCGCACTTGTCCACCTCTTTTTGCACAAAATAGTCGTTGATCCCTCTTTTAAAGTCAGTGATGTTTAGAAGGACGATTAACCCATCAAGGAAAATGAAGAATGAGCGACATAGTGATACGTCATGCCGAGCCACGGGATGCTGAACCTTTACGCCAGATAACTGCGCATCCGGAGGTCTATCACGACACGCTACAGCTCCCTCATCCTTCTATGGAAATGTGGCAGGAACGCCTGCTACCGAAACCCGGTAGCCGTCATCTGGTCGCGACAATCGACGAGCAGGTGGTGGGCCACCTCAGGCTCAGCATCAAACCCAGCCCTCGTCGCAGCCACGTGGCGACCTTTGGCGTCAGCGTTGCCGCGCAGGCGCACGGTCGTGGCGTAGGCAGCGCGCTGATGCGAGAGATGATTAATCTCTGTGATAACTGGCTGCGCGTCGATCGTATTGAATTAACCGTGTTTACGGACAACCCATCCGCAATGGCGCTTTACCGCAAATTTGGCTTTATTGTAGAAGGGACCGGCAAGCAATACGCCCTGCGCAACGGCGAATATGTCGATGCCTACTTTATGGCGCGGCTGAAGGGGTGACGCTCAACTAACCCTCTCCCGGCAGGGAGAGGGTCGGGGTGAGGGTAAACCTAATACCCTGCGGTTAAATCATCCGGCGAACGCGGATCGGATGCGCCGTACAGCGTGCCATCCGGGCCAACCATAATACTCTGGGTACTGCCCATCGCCTCTTTCACCGCCACTTTCTGCCCTTTGCTCTCCAGCAGCTTCAGCGTATCCGGGCTAAACCCCTTCTCTACCCGCAGTTCGTCCGGCAGCCATTGATGGTGGAAGCGCGGGGCGTTGGTGGCTTCCGCGACGTTCATCCCAAAGTCGATGGTGTTCACCACCATCTGCAGTACCGTGGTGATGATGCGGCTGCCGCCCGGGCTACCGGTCACCAGCCAGGTTTTGCCATCTTTCACCACAATCGTTGGTGACATCGATGACAGCGGACGTTTTTTCGCCTCGACGGCGTTAGCGTCGCCGCCCACCAGCCCGTAGACGTTCGGCACGCCGGGTTTAGCTGAGAAATCATCCATCTGATTGTTCAGCAGAATGCCGGAGTTCCCCGCCACGATGCCGGTGCCAAAGGTGGTGTTCAGCGTATAGGTCACCGCAACGGCGTTACCGTCCTTATCCACCACCGAGAAATGGGTAGTCTGATTGCTTTCATAGGGGGCCAGCTTGCCGGGGCGAATCTGGCTCGACGGCTTCGCCTTATTGACATCAATCTGCCCGGCAATCGATTTAGCGTAGGCTTTGCTGGTCAGCGCCTGCCACGGCACCTTGACGAAGTCCGGATCGCCAAGGTATTCCGAACGGTCGGCATAGGCGTGCTTTTCAGCTTCGGCCATCACCTGCATGGCGTCGGCGCTGCCGAAGCCGTACTTATGCATATCGAAGTTTTCGAGGATATTCAGGATCTGCACGATATGAATGCCCCCGGACGATGGGGGCGGCATGGAGAACACCTGATAGCCGCGATACTCGCCGCTCACCGGCGTACGTTCAACCGCGTTGTAATTCGCCAGATCCGCTTTGGTGATTAGTCCGCCGTTATTCTTCATCTCCGCGGCAATCTGGTCGGCGATCGCCCCTTTATAGAAGGCATCCGGCCCCAGCTCGGCAATCAGCTCCAGGCTTTTCCCCAGCTGTTTTTGCACCAGCTTATCGCCCTTTTTCAGCGGCTCGCCGTTTTTCCAGAAGATAGCCCGGCTGTTGGCATGGTCGGGGATCACTTCGCTGCCGTAGGTTTTCAGATCGTCGGCCAGCGCATCGTTGACCGTGAAGCCCTCTTCCGCCAGCTTAATTGCCGGACGGATCACTTTGTTGAGCGGCATCGTGCCGTATTTCTCCAGCGCGAGGGAGAAGCCGGCCACGGTTCCCGGGATGCCGGAAGCCAGATGGGAGGTCAGCGATTTCTTACTGTCCGGATTGCCCTGATCGTCGAGAAACATATCGCGGGTGGCCTGTTCAGGGGCCATCTCGCGGAAGTCGATTGCCGTGGTATTACCGTCTTTGGTTCGCAGCATCATAAACCCGCCGCCGCCGATATTACCGGCCTGCGGATGGGTGACCGCCAGCGCGTAGCCCACCGCCACGGCAGCATCCACCGCATTGCCGCCCTGACGTAAAATATCCACGCCAACCTTCGTTGCCAGCGCATCCACCGAGGCAACCATCCCCTGCTGAGCGCGAACCGGATGAAAAACATCTTCCTCTACACCATACGAGACCGGAGGCGGGGCGGGATCTGCCGCGACGGTAAAACTGCCGCCCGCCAGCAGCGCAGCGATGACCACCTGACGCCAGAGCGTTGTTCTTCTCATTGTCATACTCCTGAATTGTGTTTTATCCCCGTCGATACCCGTTATACTTCAGGCCGCACTTACGCTGTCCGCGCTCGTCACCCGCATCGCTTACCTGAGTAAGCTCATCGGGAGCCACCTTCTTGCGACTCGAATTATTTAGGGTATAAGCCTGGCTGATAAGTCCTAAAAGATCATTGTTACGCCGGAAACGGAGTAGACTTAAGCGATCCCACGAAGTGAGGAGAGAACAATGAAAGCAATGTTATATCTGGCGGCGCTGGTCCCGCTGAGCGTCATGGCGCAGCCGATCAATATCGACAATAACCCTAATCAGCCGGGGTACGTGGTGCCCAGCCAGCAGCGGATGCAAAATCAGATGCAGACCCAGCAAATGCAGCAGCAAAACAATCTGAAGCAGGGTATTCAGAGCCAGTCGCGCACGCAGCAGCAGCATCTTCAGACGCAGTTGAATAACGATCGGCAGCGGGTACAGCAGAATAACAACCTGAACCGGCAGCAGCCTCTACCCAACAACAACGGTGGGATGCTGCAGCGCCAGACGACCCCGTAAGGCCGCCTGCCGCCTGTTATGCCGAAAAGCGTGGGCCGATGAGATCAATCGCATCGGTGCAGATACAGTCAACGCCCCAACGCAGCAGTTCGGCGGCACGCTGCGGTTTATTAACGGTATAGACGAGAATATGCAGGCCCGCAGCCTTCAGGTTTGCCACTCGCGCTTCATCCAGCAGCTTGTGGTTGAGATGAATAGAGACGCAGCCAAGACGCGCGGTGAGTTCGCGCCAGTCGTTGCGCCACTCATCCAGCAGTAGCCCACGCGGTAGTTCGGGCGCCGCTTCCTGCGCTGCTTCCAGCGCATCGATTTCAAACGATGAGAGCAGCGGCGGCGTCATTCCCTGCCACAGCTCACGCGCCGCCAGCGCCACCGCTTTACCGGTCACCAGGCCGGTGCCGGTGGTCGGTTTAATTTCGATATTGGCCATCATGCCATGCTGACGGCAGCGGTCGGCCACCTCGCTCAGCAGCGGCAGCGGCTCGCCTTTGAATTTGCCGCTGTACCAGCTGCCGGCATCCACTTTTAGCAGATCGTTCCACGCCAGCTCGCCCGCCACGCCCCAGCCGTTGCTGGTGCGTTCGAGATTGTCATCGTGCAGTAAAAAAATGTGCCCGTCTTTCGATAACTTAGCGTCAAATTCAATCATCGTATGGCCATAACGAGCGCCGGTATCGATGGCCGCCAGGGTGTTTTCCGGGGCCAGTTTACCGCCGCCGCGGTGGGCGACGATATGGGGATAAGGCCAGTGACTCATGCGCGTTGTCCTGTTTCACTATCAAAAAGGTGCAGACTTTCCTGCGGCAGATGCAGCCACAGAGTGCTGCCCGCCTGCGGACGCTGCTGGTGCGGCAGCCGGACCACCAGCTTTTGCGCGCCCCAGCGCCCGTGAGCAAGGTTATCGGCGCCTAAAATTTCCAGCGTATCCATCACCAGCGGTACGCCCCCTTCCGTCCGGGAGCTTAAAGCAAAATGTTCCGGACGGATACCCAGCGTCATCTTACGCCCGGCATAGCGGCGATGCTCGCCGTTAATGGGTAAAAGCATCCCGCTCTCAAGCTCAAAGCGGCTTCCGTCGTCGCTGACCCGACCGTCCAGCAGGTTCATTGCCGGGCTGCCGATAAAGCTCGCCACAAAGCGGCTGGCCGGTTTTTCATAGACTTCAACCGGCGTGCCGATCTGCTCAGCAATACCTTTATTCATCACCATTACCCGCTGCGCGAGGGTCATCGCCTCCACCTGATCGTGGGTCACGTACAGCGAGGTGGTTTTCAGCCGTCGGTGCAGCTGCTGCAGCTCAAGACGCATCTGCACGCGCAGTTTAGCATCGAGGTTGGAGAGCGGCTCATCAAACAGGAATACCGCCGGATCGCGTACGATAGCCCGTCCCATCGCCACGCGTTGGCGCTGGCCGCCTGAAAGTTCGCGCGGACGTCGCTTCAGCAGGCCGTCCAGCTCCAGAATGCGCGCAGCCTCCTGGACGCGCTCAGCAATTAATCCTTTGCCCAAACCGCGAATTTTCAGACCCCACGCCATATTCTCTTCCACGCTCATATGTGGGTAGAGGGCGTAGTTCTGGAACACCATCGCGATGCCGCGATCTTTCGGTTCCATTTCGGTGACGCGCTTGCGATCAATCCAGATATCGCCGCTGGTAACCCGCTCCAGACCCGCCACCATACGCAGCAGGGTTGATTTTCCGCAGCCTGAAGGGCCCACCATCACAATAAATTCGCCGTCCGCAACGTCCAGCGTCAGCGGCTGGATCACCTGGGTTTTGCCATCCCAGCTTTTGGTTACTGCCTGTAGCTTCAGTCCTGCCATTTTATTTCTCACTATCCACTAAACCACGCACAAACGCGCGCTGCATGGCTAAAACGATGACTACCGGAGGAATCAACGTGAGCAGCATCGCCGCCATCACCTGATTCCACTGCGTGGTGCCCTGGCCGATGGCGATCATCCCTTTGATGCCCGCGACCGCGGTGCCGAGATTCACGTCGGTAATAATCAGCAGCGGCCACAAATACTGGTTCCAGCCGTAAATAAAGGTGATGACGAACAGCGCCGCCAGGTTGGTTTTCGACAGCGGCAGGACGATGTCGCGGAAAAAGCGCATCGGCGATGCGCCGTCGATACGTGCGGCCTCGATAAGCTCGTCCGGCAGGGTCATAAAGAACTGGCGAAACAGAAAGGTCGCGGTCGCCGAGGCCATCAGCGGCAGCGTGAGTCCGGCATAGCTGTCGAGCATTTTCAGATTGGCGATCACTTCTACGGTCGGGAAAATGCGCACCTCAACCGGCAGCATCAGCGTGATAAAGATCATCCAGAAGAACAGGTTGCGCAGCGGAAAACGAAACCAGACGATGGCGAAAGCGGAGAGCATCGATACCGTAATTTTGCCCACCGTGATGCCAAAGGCCATGATGAAACTGTTGAGCATCATCAGCCAGAACGGCGCGCTGTTGGCCCCGACGCCATTCACCCAGATGAATTTCATGTTTTCGAGAAGATGCCCGCCGGGTATCAGCGTCATCGGCGTGTCAAAGACCGCTTTACTGTCCAGCGTCGCCGCAACAAAGGCGACATACAGCGGGAACAGAATGACCGCGATCCCTAAAATCAGCATCGTGTGGCTGAAAATCGTCAGCCCGCGACGGTTTTCAATCATTGGTAGCGCACCTTTTTCTCAACGTAGCGGAATTGCACCACCGTCAGAATAATGACGAGGAACATCAGCACCACCGACTGGGCGGCGGAAGCGGACAGGTCGAGCCCGGCGAAACCTTCACGGTAGATCTTATAAATCAGCGTCGTCGTCGCCTGCACCGGCCCGCCGCCGGTTGCGGCATCGATAACCGGAAAGGTATCAAAGAAGGCGTACACCAGATTCACTACCAGCAGGAAGAAACTCACCGGGGCGATCAGCGGTAGCGCCAGCCTGAAGAAGCGGCGAACCGGCCCGGCGCCGTCAATCGCGGCGGCTTCAACCAGCGAGCGGGGAATCGATTGCAGCGCGGCAAAGAAGAACAGGAAGTTGTAACTAATTTGCTTCCAGACCGAGGCGAAAACCACGAGGAACATCGCCTGACCGCTATTCTGTGCGTGGTTCCAGTCATAGCCCATTTCGCCGAGAAGATGGGTAATCAGCCCCCGTCCGGGGTTGAATAAGAAGATCCACAGCACCGCAGCCACCGCGGGCGCAACGGCATAGGGCAGGAGCATCAGCGTTTGGTAGAAGCGGCTGCCGCGCACCACATAATCGACCAGCGCGGCGAAAAACAGCGAGATCAGCAGACCGCTGACGGTAACCATCGTACTGAACTTAATGGTGGTCCAGAAGGAGTCCAGGTAATACGGGTCATGGAACAGGGCTAAAAAGTTGTCCAGGCCGACAAACTGGCTGGAGAGCCCAAAAGGATCGACGCTCTGCAGCGAATACCACAGCGCTTCGCCAGCGGGCCAGATAAAGAATACGACGGTGATAACCAGCTGCGGCGCGACCAGCACATAGGGCAGCCAGCGGGATTTAAACACCGGACGGGATGATGACATAGTTAAACTCTGCATTGTTTTCCCCTCACCCCGGCCCTCTCCCAAAAGGCAAGGAAGAGGAGTGTGCCGAACGGTCCCTCTCCGCTTTCGGGAGAGGGTGAGGATGAGGGACGGGCTAAAAGATTACGACTTCGTTGACTGTTCGAAACGGCGCAGCAGCTGATTACCGCGCTCAACCGCGGCGTCAAGCGCCTGCTGGGGCGTTTTCTTACCGGTCCACACGCTTTCCAGCTCTTCATCCACGATGGTGCGGATCTGCGGCATATTGCCCAGACGCAGCCCTTTGGTGAACGGCAGTGGCGGCTTATTCAGCATCTGACGCGTCGCAATATCCGCACCCGGATTCTTATCATAGAAACCCTGCTCGCGGGTCAGGTTATAAGCAGCGGTGGTAATCGGCAGATAGCCAGTTTTCTGGTGCCATTCGGCCGCGTTTTCCGGTTTAGTCAGGAAATCGAGGAATCTGGCGACCCCGGTATAGGTTTCTTTGTCTTTCCCCTGCATCACCCACAGGCTGGCCCCGCCGATAATGGCGTTTTGCGGCGCGCCTTTCACGTCGGCGTCGTACGGCATCATCCCTACGCCATAGTTGAACTTCGCGTACTGACGAATATCCGCCAGCGAGCCGGAGGAGGCGGTGGTAATGGCGCAGTCGCCGTTATAGAACTTCTCGGTGGATTCGTCTTTACGCCCGAAGTAGCTGAAGTCGCCTTTCTTGTTCAGTTCTTCGAGCAGGGCGATATGCTTGACCTGCTCCGGCTTGTTGAACTCCAGCACCGCGTCGGTACCGTCGAAGCCGTTGTTTTTGGTGGCCACCGGCAGGCCGTGCCAGGCGCTGAAGTTTTCAATCTGGATCCAGCCCTGCCAGCCGCTGGCGTAGCCGCATTTCATCCCGGCAGCCTTCAGCTTCGCGGTATACGCCGCCAGATCCTGCCAGGTTTTCGGCGGCTGTTCCGGATCTAACCCGGCTTTTTTAAAGGCGTCTTTGTTGTAGTACAACACCGGCGTGGAGCTGTTAAACGGTTGAGAGAGCAAGTGTCCGGTTTTCGAATCAGTGTAATAACCGGAAACGGTGGGAACGAACTGCGTTTCGTCAAACTGAATGCCCGCATCGCTGAACACCTGATAAACCGGCTTAATCGCCTTTGAGGCCATCATCGTCGCGGTGCCGACTTCATAAACCTGTAATAGCGCCGGCGCGTTGCCGGTACGGAAGGCGGCGATGCCTGCGCTCAGGCTCTGCTCATAGTTGCCTTTATACACCGGGACAATTTTATAGTCCGGGTTGGCTGCATTGAAACGTTGCGCCAGTGAATCAACTTCTTTCCCCAACTCCCCTTCCATCGAGTGCCAGAATGGGATAGTGGTTACCGCCAGGGCTTGTCCGGCAAATGCCAGGCTGAGCGCCAGTCCTAAAGCTGTATGTCGTAACGATATCATCGGTTATCTCTCTTGTTGTTCCGGATGCGCGATTTCACGCGTTTTATGTTCGCGGGGGTAACATGACATGCTCGAATGACAGAAAAATAACTATTGCATTACAAAAATATTACAATAAATTGGCAAAAACATGATGAAACGGTGAAAAAAAAGTGGCAGGGAAATGGCAAGGGAAAAAGAGAGGCGGCGCAGACTACAGATAAACGGGGATCTGTAGTTAAATAGAGTGCGTTAAAGAGCACTCTACGGCGAGCCGTCAAAAGGAAAAATATGAAGACGCTTCATAAACCTACCGAGCGCGTTTTGCTCATTCTGGAAACCTTAGCCAACGCGGATGGAATGACGCTTTCCGAGCTATCGCTCAAAACGGATATTTCCAAGGGAACCATTTTCCCGATCCTCAAATCACTGCAGTATCGCAAATATATCAGTCACGACGATCGCAACGGGATTTACACTCTGGGGATCTCCTGCGCGGTTCTGGCCAGTGCCACCGTCGAAAAAGAGTTCTGGCTGAAAACGATCAATAGCGAAATGCACGCGGTGGTCACTGAATGCAACGAAGTTTGCCAGCTCGGCATTCTGGATGACGCCTGGGTACTGTATGTTGATAAAGTCCAGGGCGATCAAACCGTGCAGCTGGTCTCTAAGGTAGGGACGCGCCTGCCGGCAATCTGCTCCGCCCTGGGCAAGGCGCTGCTGCATAAGCACCGCGACGAAGAGATTCTGGAGCTCTATCCGCAGGGTTTTCCTTCCGTTACCGCCCGCAGCGTAACGAATATGGCCCAGCTTCGTCAGCAGCTGGATATGGTTGCCGCCAACGGTTATGCCATGGACGATCGGGAAATCAACGACGATACCATCTGCTTCGCCGTCCCCCTGCAGCAGAAAGGCATTATTCTGGCGGCGATCAGCGTCTCATTGCCCTCTTTCCGCGCCAGCGATGAAAAAACGCAGCAGGTGATTCGTGCGCTAAAAGAGGCCAAGGGTCGTATCGAAAGCGTGCTGAATAAGCTGCCTGATATTAAAAATTACTGATTTATTTGCCAACGGCGCCTTCGGAATTGTGATTACCCACACAATACCGATATTTAATGATCCACCGTGGCGCCCGACTATTCTGCATAATTCCCCATCTATTCATTGATTTAATCAATTATCCGCACGACTTTGACGCTATTTGACTTCACGTCGATGGCGTGTTTACTTATGCTTAATCGCAAATACAAACACTGTTTGTATATACGAACAACAAAGAGGTTTAATATGCAAAGTCATTACATCACCCCGGCAATAACGGTTTTTGATGAGCAGGGCAGGCTGGATCCTGAAGGCAACTTTCGCCTGTATGATTTCATTAAAAGCAGCGTATCGGGATTTGTCGTCATGGGCAGTACCGGTGAGTTTTTCTCGCTGGATATGAAAACATCCCGTCAGGTAATTCAAATGGCGGCAGAGTTCCCGCGCGAGGGAATAAAGGCCTATGCGGGTACCAGCCGCATGGATATTGACGAGTGCGTAGAGCTGGCTAACTATGCAGATGAGTGCGGACTGGATGGCGTCATGATTATCAGCCCGTGGTACTTCCGCCTGACTGATGAAGGCATTTATACATTTTATAGCCAGATAGCTCGCCGCACCGCCGCCAAAATATTTATTTATAACTTCCCGGAACGTACCGGCTATTGCGTCTCGCCAGAGGTCTGTTTACGACTCGCCAGAGAGTTCCCAAACATTGTCGGTCTTAAAGACACCATTCCGGACACCAATCACACGTCGCAGGTGATTCGCCAGGTAAAATCTGAACTACCGTATTTTGAAGTCTATGCCGGTTATGACAATAACTTCGCGCACAATGTCCTGGCGGGGGGCGATGGATGTATCGGCGGGTTATCCAATATTTGCCCTGAAATATTCCGCGACTGGATGCAGGCATTTAACGATAACGATTTGCAGCAAATTTCGCGGTATCAGCAAAAAGTGGATGGGTTAATGGATATTTACGCGGTTAACGATCCGTTCATTCCAACATTTAAAAAAGCGTTACAGCTGCGCGGAATTATTCAGTCCGACCGCTGCACGCCACCGTTTAGCTCACTCACAACCGGCCAGACCGAAAGTATTTTGCGGATACTTTCCCGTGCTGGTATTGAAATTAATGCCTGACCCCCACGCGGAGGTATTATGAAAACCATCACAGCTTACGACAATCCGGCCCTCAATTCCGCGATTACGAAATCATGGAAGCGCCTGGTGCCACTGATGTTTATTTTGTACTTCATCGCCTTTATCGACAGGGTGAACGTGGGATTCGCTAAAGAGGCGATGCAGGTGGATATTGGGCTCTCCAATTCCGCCTTCGCCCTCGGGGCAGGGATCTTTTTCGCCGCCTATGCGCTATTTGGCATTCCCGCAAACCTGATCCTGAATAAAATTGGCGCGCAGAAATGGTTAAGCATCACTACTGCGCTGTGGGGCGTTCTCTCTGCCCTCACCGGACTGGTGCAGACGGAAACCCAGTTTATTGTTCTGCGTTTTTTACTGGGATTAGGCGAAGCCGGTTTTTATCCCGGTATTCTGCTGCTGGCCTCCATCTACTTTCCCAATAAAGTTCGCGCATCCGTCGTCGGTATCTTCGTACTCGGCGTACCGCTGGCGCTGACCTTAGGCTCGCCCATCTCCGGCGCGCTGCTGGAAATGCACGGTTTCCTCGGTAAACCCGGCTGGTTCTGGATGTTCTTTATTGAAGGCATTCCGGCGGTCATCATGGGGATCTTCGCCTGGTTCTGGCTCGACGATACGCCAGCCAAAGCGCGCTTCCTGAACGAAGAAGAGAAAAAGGCGCTGATTGCCCAGCTACAGCAGGAGCAGCGGCAGACGGAAACCAGCAGCGTTGGTACCGCGCTGAAAAGCCTTAAAGTCTGGCACCTGGCGCTGATCTACGGCACCATCCAGATCAGCGTGTACGGACTGATGTTCTTCCTGCCTTCGCAAGTCGCCTCGCTAATGGGTTCCACGCTCGGCTTTAAAGAGTCGCTGGTCGCCGCCATTCCGTGGGCCTGCTCCGCCGTCGGCGTCTATTACATTCCGCGTCTGGCGGACAAAATGCCGGCTCGCCGGGTACTGATTTCGGTCATCTGTATGCTGGCTGCGGCGCTGGGGCTGTTTGTTTCTGCCTGGTCCGGCCCGGTGCTCGCCATTGCCGCGCTCTCGCTGTCGGCCATCGGCTTTCTCTCCGTGCAACCCATTTTCTGGACTTTCCCGGCGCAGATTGTGTCAGGCTCGGCGCTGGCCGCCAGTATCGGCTTTTGCACCACCATGGGCGCGTTTTGTAGCTTCCTGGCGCCGCTCATTCGCGTTGAGGTCGATACCTTCTTCGGCAATGATTCGGCGGGCCTGGTCGCACTGTCGCTGATTACCGTCTGCTGTGCGCTGCTGATTGCCGCTCTTGCCGGCAGAAAAGCGACAAACGGCGTTGCGGTTACCCATCACTAAGTCCTGATGCGCTTATAACAAAGGATAAATAACATGCAGACCATCTTAAAGATTGACCCTACTGATAACTTAATCGTTGCGCTGCAGGACTTACGCAAAGAACAGCGGGTTCACTGGAACGATGAGGCCTACGTTCTGCGTAGCGATGTCAAAGCCAAACATAAATTTGCCACCGAGGATATTGCGCCCGGCGATATCGTTTCGCTGTACGGCGTACCGGTCGGTAAAGCGACGCGCCCCATCACCCGGGGCGAAGCCATCACCACGGAGAATATCAAACACTACGCGGCCCCGGTTACGCTTGACGATGTCGCCCCCTATGACTGGCAGCAGCCGGATATTTCCGCCTGGCAGCAGCGGACGTTTAAGGGAATCGTGCGTGAAGATGGCCGGGTCGCCACCGCAAACTACTGGCTGGTCATTCCGCTGGTATTCTGTGAAAACCGCAACGTTCAGCGCGTCACCGATGCGCTAAACGACGCCCTTGGCTACGCCAATAACGGCCTGAAAAATTTTGCTCGCCAGGTGACATCGGCAGGGGCTTTAAACGATACCCGACATCTGCCCTTTTCGCATCTTGACGGTATTCGCTGTATTACCGTTAATTCCGGCTGCGGCGGCGCCACCTCGGACAGCATGACGATGTGCGACGTGCTGGCCGCCTATTCCGATCATCCTAACGTTCTTGGCGTGACGGTCTTCGCCCTCGGCTGTGAAAAAGCGCGAATTGTTGATTTCAACGCCGCGCTGGCGAAGCGTAACCCGAACTTCAGCAAACCGATTATTTACTTCAGGCAGCAGGACTGGAGTAGCGAAGAAAAAATGATGCAGGATGCGTTGACCGAAACTTATAACGCGATCCGCGAAGCCCCCGTCGCCGAGCGGCAGGACGTCCCGCTCTCCCACCTCAAAATCGGCGTGAAGTGCGGCGCTTCTGACGGGTTCTCGGGGATCAGCGCAAACCCGGCGATGGGCGAAGTATCCGACCGCCTCGTCGCCCTCGGCGGCGCATCGGGGCTGGCGGAATTCCCCGAGCTGTGCGGCGCTGAAGGGGATATCGTTCAGCGCTGCGCGACCCGGGAGCTGAAAGAGAAGTTTTTGTCGCTGATGAAAAACTATGAGCATGTCGCGAACTTCTTCGGCACCACCATCGCCGATAACCCCAGCCCGGGAAACATTGCCGATGGGCTGATCACTGACGCGATAAAATCCGCCGGCGCGGCGAAAAAAGGCGGCAGAGCGCCAGTTAGCGCGGTATGCGACTATGCCGAACCGATGGGAGAAAGCGGCCTTTCGCTGGTCTGCACGCCGGGCAACGATGTGGACGCGGTAACGGGCCTGGTCGCGGCGGGGTGCAACGTGGTGATCTTCTCAACCGGGTTGGGTACACCGACGGGGAACCCTATCGTTCCGGTTCTCAAAGTTTCAACCAACACCGCGCTCGCAAAAAAGATGCCGGATATTATCGATTATGACTGCGGGCCGATTATCGATGGCACGCCGCTGGCGGACATCGCCGACGGCCTGTTTGAGAAAATCATCGCTACCGCCAGCGGAACCTGGCGCACCAAAGCGGATGCGCTCGAACAGTATGATTTTATGCTGTGGAAACGCTCTCTGGAGCTGTAGGAGTCAAGTAAAACGCCCGGCAGATGCCGGGCGTTTGGTGTGAATAGCGAACCTCTTTAATATACCGTTCGGGCGTTCCTGCCGGGCGTCTTGATTACACTACCCGCCCAGATAGGCGCTGCGTACCGCTTCATTCGCCAGCAGCGCGTCGCCGGTATCCTCCAGCACCACGTGACCGTTTTCCAGCACGTAGCCGCGGTCGGCCAGCTTCAGCGCCTGGTTGGCGTTCTGCTCGACGAGGAAGATAGTCATCCCCTGCTCGCGCAGCTGCTCGATGGTGTCGAAAATTTGCTGGATGATAATCGGCGCAAGACC
>OGGR01000179.1_pt1 | contig 50394 bp, 48 predicted proteins | sample 1571321 | NCBI WGS metagenome assembly OGGR01 (sample SAMEA2582048, study PRJEB24529) | metagenome | biome: Human gut stool | place: China | collected 2011 | reverse complement strand
AGAATCTATGCTAGAAAAAGATAAAACCAATTTACATTCCTCATAGTTAATATAAAACGTTGGCTTGTACAAGCTTTACAAAGCGGAAACTTAGAATTTACATTCCTCATAGTTAATATAAAACTGTCCTTTTTTAAATCTACCATCTAGTCCACTCTTAATTTACATTCCTCATAGTTAATATAAAACCCCAAATTTCAAAATGCTAAAAGCTAGTAATAGACTCATTCTCTATTGTTAATTTTATCATAAATATTAAAATTTTGCAGTAGACCATCAGTAATGTTTTAGTGTATCAATAAAAATCTCCTTCTAACCATTGATATTACTTGGTTACAGCTAGTATTATAAGAAAATAGATCTACTGCAAAATTAGTTTTATATGAAATTATCATATACATCTTCTTTAGTGTTTCTAGTAAATCCTAACTCTGAATAATTGCATTTATATACTGGAATTCTTTCATACTTTCCTACTTCTAACTCCATAATAAGTTTATTTTTTAAAAGTTCAATATCATATTGCCCAACTGATACTGTAAAACTTTTTATTTTATCTATGGATTTTATTCTATTTATTTTATCTGTTTTTTCATCATTTATAATTTCAAGTAAGCTTTCAATTTCTGATTCATTTTTCTCATAAATACATTGAGGTATTATATCAAAAGATATTATATTTCTAAGTTTAACATCTTTCTTATCTACTTCATATGGATTAAGTCCACTAACATAATCAAAGAATTCTGTGTATTTTGACCAATAATCACTTCCCTTTATATTCTCAGTGGTTAATGTTCTATTTATAATATTTACTTTTTCCTCTTCTGATAAAAGACCATCTACGTTTCTTAATGCTTCTTTTGATAATTCATATATTTTTTTATCTATAAACCCCTTATCTCCATTAGTTAATAAATTTCTCTCTATTTGTAAGAAAACATAACAGTTATAGTCATAAGCAGGCTTAACCCCTTTTCTATTACATCTACCAAGTCTTTGGAATAAAGCATTTATATCTGATAGTTCTGTAAATAAATAGTCAAAATCTATATCTAAACTAGCTTCTACAATCTGAGTTGATATCCATATGCCATCTCCAATATGATTAGTTTTCCCAAACTCTAATATTTGCTCTTCTTTATAAGCTCTGTCTCTTTTTATAAATTTACTATGTAAAATATTTAAATTATCTATATTTTTATCTTTTAGTTCATTGTAAATTTCTTGAGCCTTTTTTATCGTATTGCATACAACTAATATTTTATTGCTTATTTTCTTCTCTTTATTATCAATGTACTTATTATAAATTACATCTGCATTTATCTTGTCATCATATATTTTTAAATTATGCCTTTTTAATTCATTTACAAATGTACCTTCTACAAAGCCTAATTTATTATTATCTTCTAATAATAAATCTTTAACAAAGGGAGCTAAGGTAGCTGTTAAAATTGCAACTTTTCCTCCTAGCCTTATTATTGTTTTTATTCCTAATATTAAGTAAGCTAATAAATCAGCGCTATACATCTGTATTTCATCTATTACCACTTTTGAATATGATAAAGTAGCTAATTTCACTTCATAGCCCTTATACTTAAATACAAAATCAAATATTTGATCTAATGTTGCTATACTAATAGGAATAGATAGTTGTTTTCCTTCTCTATGATGATCTAATACTATGTTTGTATCTTCATTTTGAGAAATGTAATATGATAAAGAATCTGAATGAATTAATGCAACTTTATGCTTTTCTTCATTGTTATTTTCTTTTACTATACCATTAGATACTCTATTATATATAGCATTTATAGCTGTCTTTAATGGAAGAATAAAAAATCCTTTATTATTTCCAATCCAATGCAGACCTGCTTCAGTTTTTCCTATTCCAGTTTGGGCAACAACCATTATATTGTTATTTCTATTTTCCTTAGCAAACTGTTGAAGTTCATTCCATTTAGCCTCTTTATTATCTATCTTCCAAGAATTTAATAATCCCTCTAAACTTTCTTCTAAAAAATCATTTTTATACTCTATTTCAGTATTTCCACTTGCACTAAAATCACATTTATTTAAGAAGCCTTTTATTAAAATAGCTTCATCATCATTCATAACATCTCTTATCTTTTTAGGTAAGCTTCTTTTTATTTTGCAAACATCAAACTCTTTTAATAAATCATTTATTAAGGAAGTTTTGTTGCTCAATACTTCAAGTCCATTACAATAATAATGGTGATATAATACGGCGAAACATACCTTATAGTAGTCTTCTTACTATGAAATTTATTTGGATCTATAAAGTAAAGAGAAAGCACATTGTGTGCTATCTCTTTTTCCTCATTAAATTTTGTTTGATTTTTTATTCTATATTGAAACTCTCTATTAGCTTTTCCATAATCATGATATTCACATGCAATTTTAGTTAAATTATATATAGATCCCTTATTTATATAACCTAAATCACTTAAAAACTCTAAGTTATTTAATAAGTCATCTGTATGCTCCCTAATAGTTTTATCTGGTTTTGCACTAAATTTACTTAAATCCATTTTAATCACCCACTAAATAAAGTTAACAATATATTTTTCTTTATCCTCTACATCAAAATATAAGTTTTCATAAGCTTCATCAACAACATATTTTGAAATATATAGAACCTTTTTCTTTTCAAATTTTCTTTTTTTATCTTCTATTTTATAATTCTTATTTAGTAAATACTTAGTTCCATTACATACTCTATTATCGCTTAAATTTATCGGTATAATGATATCATTTTTTACTAAATCATAATTTACGTATGCATAATTATTATTTACTATTTCATCTTCTAATTCATCTGGATCTTCAACTAAATCTACTATTTTAACTTCCTTTATATCAACAAAGTCTTCACTTCTACCTATTGATTTTAGGTTGTATATATTTTCTTTTATATCTAATAAAGTATTTTCATCCTCACATCTTACATGAATAATTAACTTTACATTATATAAAGTTTCATAATATTTTAGTGAAGTTGTTAGACTAGCAAATTTTGAGTAAGGTTCATTATAATTTTTCTCTTTATAATCATCAAACTCACTTTTTAATCTTTTTTCTAAATTCTTTATTTGAATTTCTCTCTTTTTAATTAATTCAAGTTTTTCTTTATTGTCCTTTAGTTCTTTCTTTTTAGATAATAATGTCTTTTTTCTAAGCTTTATTAAGTTTAAAACTTCTTTAAGCTTACCTCTGCTAAACTCGTCTATTTTATCTTTTAAATCCTTTAAGTTTCTATATTCTTCTAATAACTTCTCATTATAAACTTGAATAGTTTTGCCCTCTCTAAAACTATTGCCTTGAGATTTTAAAGCCTTTGCAACTTTATCAAAGGAATTAGATAAATATTTTCCATTTCTTAGTTTAACTAATATTCCTCTGTCATCCATGACAGTATTTAAGAAACAGTAATCAGTATATGGTTCTAATCCCATTGATTCATAAGTTCCCTGTATGCTTATGTCCATAGGCTTGTATTCCTTATAATTGCAAGCATTATGGATAGCTCCTATAACTGTTGAAAAAGGTGGGAGAGGATATGTCATTTTATTGACAGTAGTTTCCTCTCTTCTATAATTTGCACTATTTTGTGTTAATATGATTCTTAAAGCTTTCATATCTTAAACACCGTAGTATTTTCTTACTTCTTCCTCTAAATTGCTAAAGAATTTGCTTACTGTTAGAGGTTTAAGTTCTTCCTTAATTTGAACTTCGTTTTCAAAATTTCCACCTTCTAAAAATCCAACATAGCATCCATTATTTATTCTATCTTTAAGCTCTTCTGTAATTTCTAATTTATCATTTTTAACCTTAACTAAGTTTTCAAAATAGTGAGTTTTTCTGTTTATAATTCCTCCAACTACAAATATAGGTTCTGCATTATCTAAGTTTCCTTTTACTATTAAAGAAAGATTTTTAACAGCATCTAAAATAGCATTTACCCTATATGCTTTTTCTTCTGCACTTGCTTCTTCTGAATCAAAGTTTTCATCCCTACCTATCATATCAAGATCTATTGTTAAACTATATATTTTAAGGGATTTATCAAATTCATATTGATAAGGCATAAGTCCTGCTTTTTGAGCATTCCCTTGCAGATTTATATTATTATGTTTAGCATAATTTGTTGCAAGATATAAATTATTATGGAATCTATATTCATTTATGAATTCATCACATGATACTGCATCAGTTAAGTAGAATGAACTTTTTCTAACGTAAGTATTATCTGATGTATTCATATATCCACCTTCTAATGCTCTACAGTTAGTTACATTTAAATCCTTTGATACAACCTTTTGATTAACCTTTTTATCAAGGCTTGTCTCTAAATCATCATATAAACCACTTTGAACCATTATTGCATTTTTAAGGCTCTCTTTACTTCTAGCTGCATAAGTCTTTCCATTTTTAAATACCTTTTGTACTGAAGATATATTACCTAATCCTTCTCCATAGTTTGATGTCATGTTTGCTATTACTGTTAAAGTTACTGACTTTCCTTTCATTACTTATCTCCTCCATTTTCTTTATTACCATCTTTGTTAAGTGCATTAATAAATGTATATGCTAAATTCTTATTATTTTCAAAATCTTCAAATAAATCATAAGCAAAGTCAAATACTACTCCTGAGAAAGAGGATAATTGTAATAGTATTTCACAAAATCTATCCTTATTTTTAAAAGTTACTGCACTTATTAATTTTTGCTTATAACTATTTAGCTTATTTTCTTCTAATTTTTCACTTACCCTTTTAGCAGAAGCATAGGCACTTTTCATATTTTTAGTCATTTCACTACCTCCCTCATAAATTAAATTATTTATAGCAATTAAGGTTTTTATATTATAAGAATGATTGTTTTTAGATTTAAATAAGAGCTCAATAATAGAATCCATTCTAATACCATTTAAAATTCTATTAACTACTTCTGGCTCCATATATTTAGGATTTTTTTCATCATCTCTATACCAAAACTTTATACCTTTATAGTCAAAGTCATCACTTTGTTTAAAGATGTTTATAGCTTTTTCTCTTACATATACTGTTTCATAATAATTTTTATCTCTGCTTTTAAGTATGACCTCAACATCAAAGCCAATGTACTCAGCTGACTCTTTCATATTTCCAAACAAAGTTGTTCTTGTATTTTCACTATTTTCAATAAATGAATTGCTTTTTTTAAGCTCTTTTATTGAAACATTGTTGTTTATAAAAAATGCATCATAAGATTTTGAAAAAGCAAAAGGAATAAAGTCAAATATCTTTTCATCTTTAAATTCAAAGGTATTATTATCCCAATAATATCCTAAGCTCTTTCCCTTTTTACCCATATCAGCACAATAATTTACTAATCTACAAACTTTATTGTTATCACTAAATAATAAATTCTCATTTGCAAAATTAGAATAGAGACTTTTACCTCTTCTGTAGGTTTCTTTTATAAGTTTAATTCTATTTTTTTCAATTAAATCTAAGATTTCTTCTTTATTTTCTCCTGTATATTTTATTTTTCCAAATATACTCTTCATAGCTTGATTAGCTTTTAACTTATCATTTATAAGGACAATTTCATCCTCTGATAATTCATCCTTTAATAAAATATTCTCTACAACCTTATGGTGCATGGCATCTTTAAAATATTTTTCTACAAATAACAAATAATTTTCTTCACTTATATAATTGCTGTTATATCTAAGATAGTCATCTTCAAATTCATATAGTTCACTTTTATCTGCTACTCCATTTTGATAGAGAAAATCAAAATATTTAATTAACCCCACGATAGTTGCACTTTCTCGCCAATCTCCACTTTCCAAAGTACAATCAAAAACTTTTTCCTCCATACTCTTAAATCACCTCCCAGTTTTTAAATTAAATCAATACTTCCAAAACCACTATTACGACGTACCCCAATACCTAATTCTTTTAGTAAGTTTAAATCATCTTTATCTCCTCTTAAGTGAAATACTCCAGAGTAAGAATTAAAGTATATATATTTCTTATTAGTCTTTTCTTTAAAGCCACTTATTTCTTCTTTTACAACTACCTTTTTCATCTTTAAAGGAGTGAATACAAGTTCCTCTTTTAACCCATATCCTCTAAAAGATTTAAGAGATAGGTTTGCAAAGTAATTAAGCTCTTTATTATAATTTTCATCTTCAATTTCAAGAGCTTTATTATTAGTATCTTTTATAAATATTGGTGATAAAGTTTTAAATATAGCTTCATTTTCTTCTACTTTTCTTTCTTTTTCTATTCTTACAGATGTTTTTTCAAAGTCACCATATTCCTTCATTTTCATAAAACCATTAAAAAGAACCATGTTTAGTTTAATATCTGGAGTAGAAATTACTATTTTAACTTCTCCTTCAACATCTACAAAATCCCTATTAATTTTATAGTCTTTAAAAAACACACTAAAAGTAAATGGCTTGGTTTTCTTAGTTTTCTTACCCTCATAAAAAAACATCTCTTCAAAATAACTTTGATCAAAATCAGAAATTATCTTTTTTATCATACTTAAAATAAACATTCTATATGATAAAGAGATTTTTTTATTTTTCATTTTCCCAGCAACTAAAATTTTCATATTTTCACCTCCTATACTTTCTTAAATTTGCTACATCTTTATTTTAATACTATATTTATCCAATTTCAACCCTTTTATTGGATTTTAATTAAATATATACCAAGTATATTTTCTAAACATTTTAAAAATCAACTGATAAAGTATAACTTTAAGCAAATAAATTTTTATATTAAAATAAAAAATCGCCAATCTCATAAATGATTAGCGATTAATTATAATATTCCTCATAGTTAATATAAAAATATATTTTTAGGAAAGTATAGGTTTTACATTCCTCATAGTTAATATTCTTAAATTATAGCATATATTAACTTAATATAACATTATAATTAATAATATATTTTTAATTAACCTAGAAATATTATAATAAAAGGCAAATCATTAAATCATCTTATAAAAACAAATCATCACAATTTTTTTCAAATCCGATTATATCTTTTTCTAAATTATTAGGATTTTTGACTCTATAAATATATAGAGAGTCCTCATCCTTAATAAAGTCTTTATTTATTTCAGATAAGCATTTATGTAATTTAGCTTCTGTTATTTTCCCTTCAAATACTGAGTTTTGAGTCCAAATTAAATATTTTTTCAAAATCTTTCTTACTCTATTTACTCTCTTTTCACCTACATCATAAGTTAATATTACAAACATAAATTCACCTCACTGTATATCAACCTTTAACTATCTCTATAATTATTTACCACCAAGCTTTTAAAGGTTTATAGTCCTCATCTCCTAAAAGCATTTTTATTAACTTATAGCACTCTAACCTTATTAATCCTCTATATGAAACATTTCTATTTAAAGTTCTGTGTCTTACAGTAGTTGATAATTTATTTTCATACTCTTTTATAAATTTCTTTCTTCCATTTTCATTTAAATAGCAAATTCCTTCATCAATATCAAAATCACTTTTCTTAATCATTCCCTTATTTATCATATTAAAAATGACACTATCTACTATTAAAGGCTTAAATATCTCTGCTAAATCTAAACTTAAAGAAAATCTCTTTGTTGATGGCTCGTGTAAATAACTTATTGTTGGATCTAATTGTGTTTTATAAATTTCACCCAAAACAGTGGTATACATCATACTATTTCCAAAGGAAATCAATGCATTTATGGGATCGTTAGGTGGTTTTTTCTCTCTTTTATTAAAATGAAAATCATTTTTTAAGAAAGCATTATATGATTCATAATATTTTTTTCTTGCTCTACCTTCAGCTCCCATAACCTCTTCAATTGTTTTTGCTTCCTTCATAATCTTTCTTTCATTTTCTATTGCTTTTACAAATTCAGATGTTTTCTCTTTATATCTTCTAAGATTTCTTAATATATGATGCATAGCAGAATCTATAAAAGTCTTTGCTATAGCCACCCTAAATTCATAGTTATCATACGCTAAAGCTTGATTTACTAATAATACTCCAGAAACATTTTTCTTCTTAGAGTAATATGATCCACTATAAAATCCATAATAGTTATATATACTTATAAGAACACTGTATCTTGATATATAATTTAAAAACTTTGTATTTAAGTCAACCTCTCCGAATATATGAAGCCTTTCTATATCTTCAATTGGTAAACCTTTTTTATTACCTTCAAAATCTTCAAAGTAAATAGTATTTTCCTTTCTTTTAATCCTTCCATTAGAAAAAATATAGTAATCTCTTCCCATATTAATCCCTCTCCCCTGCATAACAAAACTCATAATATGCACATTTTTTGCAATAAGGTAATTTCTCAATCTTTGGAGGCTTTTTTCCCCTTAGAATTTCATTTATTTTAAGTAAAGTTTCTCTTATCCTATTTTCATCATCTTCAGTCAATTCAACTTCTTCAATTCTTTTTTCCTTAACATAATGTATGGCTCCTCTTTTATTTATTCCTATTTGCTTTAAGTAAAAAAGATAATATAAAACTTGCATTCTATCTGAAATTTTCATTTTGCTTGATAACTTTACTTCTTTTACAGTTTCATTTTCCATAATATCTAATTTTATAATGTCATCTACAAGCTTTTCTTTGTGACTATTTGACCTTATATAAGAATTTTCATGTACTACTTTTCCATGTAAAACCCTATCGCTATTATCTTCCATTGAAATTCCCTTATCAAAGAGCCATAATTTTCTTTTACAGACAAAATAATAATTAAACTTTATTCCTTGTACTTTTAAATTCTCAAAATCAAACTCCATAAAATCACCTTTTAATCTAAATTTTATAAGTCTATATAAACTCATAAAAAAATCCTCAATTAAAGATTAACATTAATTGAGGACATATATTGTACCTATTAAATTTTTAATTATAAATTATTTATAATTTTTTGAACACTTAATCTAACTTCCTCTTTTATTTCAAGAGGCTCTATTATTTTTACATACTCTCTCATACTTAAAATCCACGAAATAATTTCTGGAAGTCCTTCCATAGTGGCCTTAAATAATATTTTACCATTTTCTAATTCAATAACTTCTTGATTATCGACCCAAATTTTCTCTTTTATAGTATTAGCCATAGGTGGAGTTATTTCTAAAATTAAATTATATTTTTTACCTCCAAATATCCCAATGCTATTTTTCTTATTGTTTTCTATTAGTTTATCTACATCTAATGTTTTTTTGAAAATTTTATTGCTTATATGATATCCCTTTATTCTTATTAACTTAAAATATCTTACTTGATTTTTTGAAAGACAATTAGCAATTACATATTGTTCCCCTTTAAAAGTAAATATTTTATAAGGTTGAATGGTTCTCTTGCTTACCTCTCCATTATTGCCACTGTACTCAATAAAAACTTCTTTATTAGAAATTATTGCTTCAAAAATTACATCTATCATTTCTTGTAATTTATTATTTATTGGTAAACTTCTTCCGTAAGGGATTATGCTATTAGTTTTTTCATTATTAGAATTATGTCCTTTTTCAATGGAATAATTTATTTTATCTATTGCTCTCTTTAGATCTTTATTGCTTTCTAAAGAGAAATCCTCTAAAGCATCTATAGAATACTTTAGTAAATTTATTTCATGCTCATCAAGTAATTCTTTTATGGGAATATATTTATCTCTCAATATATATCCTCCATCAATTCCTGATTTTGACTCTATATAAAAAAATTCTGATAATGCTTCTTTATATCTCTTAACTTGTTTTTCACTTACTTCTAATTCTTCTGCAATCTCTTTAACCTTTAATTTTCTGCCACTCCTTAACATCATAAGCATTCTTAAAGTATTTCCTAAAGTACTCATCTTTTTTTATTCTCCCCTTTAGATATAGTTTATTAAATAATACATAATAATCATATTTATACTGGCTAATTTTACTGAACTTTTATATCTAGTGTATAAAATAACTTGAAATTATAATTTAAACCTAAATATAATTTATTTAATTTTAAACTTATATAATGATACTTACCTATCTATATTAAAACTTTAGTTTCTCTAACACTAATTAAGCTTATATAATAGCTCTTGTCCTAAATTTATTTATATTTTCTAGTCCACATCTAAAATTTTAGAAAAATACTTCTTACTTCTCTTTGCTGCAATGGTTATTTTGAAGGAGCTTTTATCGTAGCCTTCTACAATGATGTTTCCTGAGTTATCTCTGTAAGCTACTTGTATATTTTTAAAGTAGAAAATGTAGTAGCCAAGTATAATTCCATCTTTAAAGGAGCCTGTTGCTCTATTTAGTGCTTCATTTCCAAGGGCTACATTGTTTTCACTAAGGTCAAAAATTTTTCTTCCTTTGTTAGTGGATTCTGTTACAATTGCACCTGATAAATTTGTTATAAATGCCCAAAGGCAAATTATTAAAAGTATGATGGATATGAGTGTATTGTTAGCTTGTCCACCATCTCTAAGCTTTTTTGATATATCTATGATTCCAATAGAATCTAAAAATAGGCTTGTATATTTAACTATTGAAAATAAAATCCCTAAAAGCACCATTGAGATATCCTTAAATTTTGGAAAATCCACATCTTCTAGTTTCCTTAGTTTTCGTGAACTACCCTCCACTTAGCTACGCTTGAAGTGGGAGCTTCTTGGTCAATATAACTAATGTTACAAGTTTACCCAAGCTACCCCCGTTGCACCAACGGTTTGTGAATAATCACTAATTGATACCAGTTTATATCTTCTTGGCAGAAGTCACCCCACATTTTGGGATTGTCGATTGTCTTAGTTATACAGTTATCATGGCGTGGTTTTTGCTCCTACTGTATAAGTGCGAATGGTTGAATATTTTACGCTACAAACCAAAGTTTCTTGTAGCAACCTTATATATTCAGTTTAGAAAGAACAATACATTGTTTATATTATACCAATGTTTAGTTCATAAATACCTGGGAATTTTTGACGTTTAGCTAAAGCTGCGTCGATTCATCTCACCACATGTATAGATGAGAGAATTTTCTTAAATTGTTTTAAAATAGCAGTATTTAACAATCCTATTAAAATTAAATTCAAGAAAAATATTATACTAATTCTATGCATTAAGATGCTGATTACTAAAATAATTCCTGTGATTATTAGATTTGCCACAATATATGAATTTAACTTCTTTGAACTATGCATTTAAGCGCTCTCCCTCACATACTGAACTATTTCCTTAGCCAGATCATCATTTAAACCATTGCTACAGTTTAGTCCTACTTTGTGTTTTTTCTTGGCCATTGTAATGTGGTAAACATCCTTATTTTTTGTTTTATTAATGCTAAAATCATCTAAATCCTCAAAACCTATTTCACTTAAGGTTTCAATGTGCTCACCCTTCTCAAAATCATTTAACTTTGCTTTTAAGTAAATCTTTCTATTTTCTATTTCAAAAATAACCTTGCCAGCAGGTATCCCACAGACAGGTAAAGTGTAATATGTAAATGGAGCAATGTTTGTATAAAAAAATTGCTTTACTAACTCCTTGTTGTCTAAATACACTATAAACGTGAACTACTCTCCACTTAGCTAAAGCTTGAAGTGGGAGCTTCTTGGTCAATATAACTAATGTTACAAGTTTACCCAAGCTCTAAAGGTCGCACCAACCTCGCTATAATCAATAACTTATGCTATCAACATTTCTAGGTTCTTACTAGCGTTTATATCTCTATCGTGTTCTGTTCCACAGTTCGGACAAACCCAGTTTCTAAGACCTAGATTTTTTACATCACTATTTTTATATCTACAGCAAGAACATAATTGAGAACTAGCGTAATTACTAGGAGCAACAATAATATTTCTTTCATACCATTTAGCCTTATACTCTAACATTACTCTAAATTCATACCAACTAGCCTCTGATATTACTTTTGCTAATTTATGATTTTTCATCATATTACTTACTTTCAAATCTTCTATTGCTATTGATTGGTTTTCTCTAATTAGCTTTGTAGATAATTTGTGTAAGAAATCTTTTCTTTGATCTGCTATTTTTTGATGTAATTTAGCTACTTTTAACCTAATTTTATTTCTATTAGAACTCCCCTTTTGTTTCCTTGATAAATCTTTTTGTAATTTCCTTAATCTTTTTTCTGATTTTCTAAGATGTTTAGGATTAGGTACTCTATATCCATCTGAACATATTGCAAACTCTTTAAGTCCTACGTCTACACCTATTTTTTTATCAACTTTAGGTAATTTTATATTTTCAGTATCAACTAATACAGAAACAAAGTATTGTCCCATTGGATTTTTAGAAACAGTAACACTTTTAATTTCACCTTTGAATAATCTATGTTGTTTTATTTTTACCATAGATTTTAATTTAGGTAATTTTATATATCCATTTTCAATATATATAGTACCTTTTTGATTATTAGTTTTATAACTTATTCTATTAGTTTTCTTTTTGAATTTTGGGAAACCAATAGATTTATCTCTAAAGAAATTTTTATAAGCAGTATCTAAATTTAATTGAGCGTTTGCTAAGGCAAGCGAATCTACTTCTTTTAACCATTCATATTCTTTTTTGAATTTAGCTGGTGTTAAGTATAATTTAGACATTTCTTTAGGTGTTAATATGTCTTTATTAGCTTCATAAACTTCAATTCTATTAGCTAACATTTGATTATAAATAAATCTACTACAACCACAAGCTTTAGCAATATATATTTGTTGTTCTATATTGGGATATATTCTGTATTTATAAGCTTTTAACATATTCTCACCTCATTTCATTCCTTGATTTTCAATATACTTCCTTACTAATTCAATAGTTACTCCACCAGTAGTTAATAAACAATAACTTCTACTCCAAAAATACTCTTTCCATAGTTGTTTTCTTATAATTGGATATTCCTTTTTTATAAGCCTACTACTTGCTGATTTATAAGCATTTATAAATTTAGATATTTCTGTATTTGGAGAAGCTCTAACCAGTAAGTGAACATGATCATTATCATGATTCCATTCTTCTAAAGTTATATTATACTTAGGTGAAATATTCTCAAGTATCTCCCTTAATCTATTTGAAATATTGTCATTAATTACTTTCTTACGATATTTTATAACCAATACTAAGTGATAAGATAACTTGAATACTGAATGATTATTTGTATCTAAATTCATGTGTATTCCTCATTTCTACAACCGTATTAGTGATTTTCTAACCTCTACTTATTTTTTCATTAATGTCTTCTAGGGAATCTTCCTCATATTCTCCAAACCAATCTTTTAGTTTCTTTTTGGCTTGTTCTTTTACTTCTTCATCAATGTAAAATGCTACTGCTCCAAGGGCAGGTATTAGAAGTCCTAAGTCATCTGTGTATCCCACAATTGGTGCAATATCTGGAAGGAAATCTATAGGAAAGATAAAGTATCCTAAGGCACCTATGATTATGCTTTTAGCCCACTTAGGGGTTGTATCCTTTTTCAAAGTGTAATATAGCAATAGGCATGTGTAAACTACCTTGATACCAGCCTTTTTAGCAAATTTTCTTAATTTCTCAAAGAAGTCCTTATCAGAAAAGAATTTTGCGTATTTTTCTAAATTTATTTTACGCTTTTTACCCTTTATCTCAACTTCTTCAATGATTAGTTCCTTGTTCTCTTCACTCATACAAAACCCCTCCTTTGCAATATATAATACTCCTAATGTTATGTTTATTTCAATATATAATAGATAATATTTTCTTAGATACTATTTCTTATATTTTTTCAAGAAACTTAGTAAATATAAGATTAAAATTTACTTATTGGTCAACTGATATTTCTTATATTTTTGCAAGAGGCCTAGAAAATAGGAGGCTAAATTTAAAATGCTATTCCTTCTTAAAGTAAAGCTATTTTACAATATAATATCGAGTTCTAAAATTATAATCCTTGTTTATTTATCCTAACTTTATTCTTCTATATAATATATTTCTAGTTCTTATAATATAATTCTACTTCTTCCTCCTAGACTCCTGTAACTTTCTTTAAAACCTATTCCTTTATATAATATAATTCTCAAGTTAAATAAATCTTATTAGACTTACTTTAGCTAGCAAGTCTCTAAATTTACACTACTTTCTTTATCTTTGATTTTGAAATAGCATAACATAATAGTCCAAATAGAGTTCCACCAATTGTCCAAGCAATTACTTGTTTTAATCCTACATTAATTGGATCTCCTAAAATCCATGGCCAAAGATATGTCATTACAAAAAACATAAATATTCCCCACTGTATTGCTGATATTATACATTGTTTTTTTAATTTTTTAATTTCCATATTGTAAGTATAATCATCATAAACCTCTGTTTCATAAGCTCCACTTTTTTTCAGCTTATTTAAAATATAACATGAGTTCCCAAATTGAAGGGCAGCTAAGGCAAATGTTCCAAAGGTTAGACTATGATTAATTCCATCAAAAATAAGACTAATTACCATACAAATTATAAGTAGGTATGATAAGTATAAATTAGCTGTTGCAAGGGTTTCATAAATTACTCCTTGCTGATATTCATCTCTCTCATCTAAGTAACCTATATTGTGTTTTAGAAGTGTTTTTTCAAACTTATTCATCCTCTCGTTTCTCCTCATTAACCCAAAATAATGTGTTTAAATCAGTTCCTAAGGTCTTGGCAATCCTAATACATAAATCTAGGGATGGATTATATTTTTGATTTTCAATTAGATTTATGGTTTGTCTTGCAACTCCAACCTTTTTTGAAAGCTCTAACTGTGACATATTAGCTAGAGATCTATATTCCTTTATTTTATTCATCCCTTCACCTCAATTCTGTGTCATATATATATGACTTTAGTAAAATAATACCATTAAAAATTTTGTATGTCAAATATATGTGACACTTTAAGTTTAATGATATAATAAGATTGTATAAAAAATATTATGGTATAAATTTAATTTTTAAGAGGTGTATTATGGACAAGCGCTTTACCTTTAATGAGGATGCCATGAATTATGAGAAATGGAGACCTACCTATTGTGAGGAATTATTTCATGATATTATGGAATATTCAAAATTAGATATGCATAAAAAGACTTTGGAAATTGGAATTGGTACTGGAAAAGCCACTCTTCCCTTTCTTAAAACTGGATGTGACTTAAGAGCTATTGAACTTGGAGAAAATCTTGCAGAGTTTTCTAAAAATAAGTTTAAAGACTATAAAAACTTTAATATATTAAACATTCCCTTTGAGGATTTTAAATATGATGAAAATACCTTTGATCTTATCTATTCTGCAACTGCCTTTCATTGGATTGATGAAAATATAGGATACCCAAAGGCCTTGAAACTCCTAAAGCCAGGTGGAACCTTAGCATTATTTTGGAATAAACCCTTTATAGGCCGTAAGGATGATTTATTGCACCAAAAAATTCAAAGTATATATGAAAGATATAAGCCCTCAAAGGCTAAACCTATAGAAAATGATGAAGAGCATTATAAAGAACTTTTAGAAAAGTTAAAGAAATATGGATTTAAAGATGTTGAACTTAAACTATATCACAAAACTAGAGCCTTTAATGCCTGTGATTATATATCTCTATTAAATACCTATTCAGATCATAGAAGCATGAACCTAACCATAAAAACAAAATTTGAAGAAGAAATTAAGAAAGCTATTTTAGAACATAATAATTTGATAAAAGTATATGACACCATGGAGCTATATTTAGCTAGAAAATAAAAAGGTTAATTTTTATTTTTAGAAATTATTTAAAACTTAGGATAATATCATATGTCCTAACCCATTAAAAAGTCTATCCATATAACTTGGAGTGCTAAAACTTATGATAATATCATAAGCCTCTAAATAAAAATATTCATAAAAGAGCTAAGGTTTAAATTCATTCATAAAAAATGGATAAATATACTTTCTTATCTTAAGTTAAAACTATGGCTCCCCCCACTATTAATAAGATTGAACCCATTTATACTTTGTTATCTTAAGTTAAAACTATGGTGAAATTAGACTAATTGTATGTAAAATAAAGAGGTTTTATTGGCAACTACTATTAAAACCTCTAAAAATATATAATAACTTTTTATTTACTAATTTATTTTTCTCCTTGTCATTACCCTTAGGACTTTTTCAAGATTATCGTGAGCATTTTTCAGGATCATAATCAACTTTTTCTATAATCTTTTCTGATAAATCCATTGTACTTATTGTAAGATTTTTATAGTTATTTTTTTGACCATTGTTCATCTCATTATAATCTAAACAATCATATCCTGTATTTACTCCTAAATTAAACATTAAATTCAACTTTAATTCCTCAGTTAATTCACACATATCATTTACTTTTTTACATATTTTTGAAAGCTTATTAATAATTTTCTTCAGCTCTATTGTTTTTTCTTCAGCCTCTTCTGCAACCTTTTTATTTTTACTATTTGCTAATAGACCACCTCCAAGCAAGGCGCTTCCCCCAATTGCCCATCCTATAGGTCCAGCTAATGCTAATAGTGCATTTCCAGCTGCCATACCTCCACCACCAGCTGCCAATGCTCCTCCACCTAGCCAAGCTAAAGCTGCATTTGTTGCAGCAGCTCCACTAAGCCCAGAAATTGCAATTCCTGTTGACGCAGTACCAAAGGTTGTTGCTATAGCCATGGCTGCTGAAGGTCCTAATGTTGCTACTCCTATACCAGCTGCTACTCCTGCCCCTGCTACTCCTGCTCCATACATTTCTGATTCATATATTTTTTCTTCATCTAACCCACCATATTTTTTACTGCTTTCATTATTTGAGTTCTCTAATTTCTCAATATCATCTTGAAAAATCCTTCTATTAATAGATATCATTTCAACAAATTCAATAAGCTCTTCTGGTTTATTAGACACTGATTCTATATAGCTTTCAGCATTTTTAATCAATTTAAAGGCACTCATTCGTATATTGTGTAATCTCTCTGAAGCTCTAATAGTTTCATTCCATTTCTCTTTATATATCTCCATATGTTTATTAAAATTCTCTATAGCTTCTTTTTTATATTTTGAGTTAAACATAAATTTTCAAACCTCCTTTTCAAATAATAAAAATATTAAGCTTTACTAAATTATTAAAAGAATTTTAAACCTTATTTATAGCTAGTCATTACATAAAATTTACACTCCACCTTTCATTAAAATTACTTATTTATTAATATATATTTATAATAGTAATAGACTATGTGTTCATGAATTTTAAAGTTAAATAACCTAAAAGCAAATTAAAGTAGCTTGCTAGCTAAATTAAAACTTATTATAAATTAGAATATAAGTCATACTAACTAAAGGTATTCATTTTGATCTCAATTGTAATTATGATAAAATAATCTTCGAGGTGAGAAAAACATTATGAAAAAAACAGTAAAAGTAGTTGGTGCTATAATTGAAAATGAAAAGAAAGAAATTCTTTGTGCCTTAAGATCAAAAGATATGACTCTTCCTAAGCAATGGGAATTCCCAGGTGGAAAGATTGAGGAAGGGGAAACTGTAGGACAAGCAATAGTTAGAGAAATTAAAGAAGAATTAGATTGTGATATAGAATACATATCTACATTTAATGATAATACTCATGAATATGAGAAAGTTATAGTTAACTTAAGAACATTAAGATGTAAACTTGTTAATGGAACTCCAAAGGCCAGTGAACATGCGAAACTTATATGGCTTCCAGTAGATTACCTTGAAACTCTTTCATGGGCTCCTGCTGATGTTCCAGCTGTAAAGCAATTAGTAAGTGAAAAGTAAAAAAACAGGAGAAATCTCCTGTTTTTTATATCTATAATATGGACTCATCTATTATTCCTCCAAAATAACTAAACTGCTCGTCTAATTTTAAATTTCTATTTAGTCTTTCATTAATTCTTATATATTTTAAAACGTTATGATTGAAATCGTACCATTTTTCTTCATTTAATATGTATTTCTTTTCACTGTCTATTGCTATTTTTGCAAACTTATTATGAAAATCCTTAAATAAAAGGAAAGTTAAATGTATATTAGGATATTTATAAAATTCTCTTGCAATCTCTAAAACATCATCTTCAATTTCTAAGGTATCCATAAAAGTTACATTTGGTGCTGTAATTACTAATAAATCAATATCGCTTCTATCTTTAATCCATGCTTCTGTTCTAAAACTTCCAAATTCAACTACACAAATTATACTTTTTAACTTTTTTAGTTTTTCTAAGAAATCAGCTTCTGTCATATTAATCACCTCATTTTATTCCTAATCTTATTATATCCTAATACTTTCACTTTTAAAACTTATTAAAAGTCTGCTAAATTTAAATCCTGTAGTATAAAATTTAATGAAAGTTAAATGTATATTAAGATATTTAAGAAATTTCAAAAGAATTTCTTAAGTGTTCCATAAAACCCTTAAGTGTTTCATTAAATTCCTAAGCTTATCCTTTGGTATTGTTGAAAGAGAAACAAAAGTTTAATATAATGTTCTTAATGAACCAAGGGATGGGAGGAAGGACCATGAACAAAGAGGAACAGGTTATAAGTGGTTTTAGAGACTTGTTTAACAAGCTGGCTTGGCTTAATAAGTCTAAGATGGAAAAGTGTCTTAAGGGGTATAAGCCTTCTGAAATACATTTTATTGAATATATTGCTAAGAATGTAGATTGTAATGTAACAAAACTTGCAGAGTCCTTTTATATGACTAGGGGTGCCATAAGCAAGTTAAGTAAGAAACTTATGGAAAAGGGCCTTATTGAAAGTTACCAAAAACAAGACAACAAAAAGGAAATCTATTTTAGACTTACTGAGCATGGAAAGGCAATTAATAAGATTCATGATGATCTCCATAAAGAGTTTCAAGAACGTGATAAAGCTGTCTTTGAGCAAATAACTGAGGAACAATTTGATTGTATGATTGACTTTGCGAAAAAATATAGTGATCATTTAGATGAAGAAATAAAGAAGATTGAGTTAAATATTAAGTCTGAATAATTTAAAATGAGTTTTACCTAAAGCAAACAAAAAACATATTAAAATAAATTTAAACAATAAAAATACAAGCAGTCCAACTCTATTGAGAAGGAACTGCTTTTTTGTTTTTGAAATTTTGTTGACAAAGAAACAAAATTAATTTATTATTGTTGACAAGGAAACAATAAAAATTTTGAAAGGAGATTTTAAATGACTAAATTTAAATCATATAATAAAGAAAGAAATAGAGAAACAGTGGATAAGAAGGCTTTCCTCTTTGGTCTTATGTCTGTATTTCTTTGTGGAATGGGCTTTAGTATTATATCCCCTGTTGTTCCATTTTTAGTGGAGCCTTATGTAAGCAATGCTGGTGAACAAGCTTTCTTCGTTACTCTACTAACCTCAGTTTATGCAGTTTGTGTATTTTTTGTAGCTCCTGGACTTGGGGCTTTAAGTGATAGATATGGACGTCGCCCCATACTTTTAATATGCCTTTTAGGTTCCTCAATTGGGTACTTAATCTTTGGTATAGGTGGCTCTATATGGGTACTATTTCTTGGACGTATAATAGATGGTGTAACAGGTGGGAGCATAAGCACAATTTTTGCATATTTTGCAGATATCACTCCTAAGGAAGAGAGAACTAAATACTTTGGATGGATAAGTGCAATTGCAGGTATAGGTGCTGCCATTGGCCCTACTCTAGGTGGAGTGCTTGCCAAGTTTGGCTATGCTGTTCCAATGTATTTTGGAGCAATAATAACCTTATTAAACTTTATTTATGGAATCTTATATATGCCTGAAAGTCTTCATGAAAATAATAGACTTAAGAAAATTACCCTTGTAAGACTTAATCCATTTACACAGCTTATGAGTGTACTTTCTATGAAAAACTTAAAAAGACTACTTATTTCAGCCTTCTTAATTTGGATACCTAATGGATCTTTACAATCAATCTTTTCACTATTTACAATGGACACTTTCAATTGGACACCTACATTAATTGGACTTATGTTTTCAATTATGGGTATTCAAGATATTATTTCACAGGGCCTAATAATGCCAAAGCTTTTAATGAAACTTAGTGATGTAAAGATAGCAATTCTTGGAATGGTCTCTGAAATTATAGGATATGCTCTTATTGCAGCATCAGCTATTTTCACATTCTATCCTTTTTTCATAGTTGGAATGTTTATATTTGGTTTTGGAGATTCAATTTTTGGCCCTTCATTTAATGGAATGCTCTCTAAGTCTGCTGATTCTAGTGAACAAGGAAGGATTCAAGGAGGGAGCCAAGCTCTTCAATCTCTAGCAAGAATAATTGGCCCTATTTTAGGAGGGCAAATCTATGTATCTCTAGGTCATTCCTCCCCTGCTTTTATGGGAGTGATTCTAATAATATTAGCCATACCAATTTTGTATAAGAGTATTAGATAGATCTGTAGCATATTAATAATGGCTCAGAACTAAAGGACAAGTTCTGAACCACTATTTTTATATCCTAAGCCAATTCTATCTATTTTTATAAAAAAGACTTTAATATTTTCTAAATTTTTGATTATTATTCTTCAACTTTATACCAAAAGTTTTTTTAATATTACTCATAACAAAAATATCTTTTATGGGAATTCTAATAACCTTAATTATATTTAAGTTACTTCCCTTATAATCTGTTCTTTCAGTTTCTCCACTCTCTATCTTTAACATGTTAAACTGTGTAAAATCATCATAATAAAGAGAATATTGTCTTTTTACTGTGGTTGATTTAGGAAATATTCTAGTAAAATTATCTGGCTCATTAAGTTCCCCATTTATTAGTATAGCCTTGTCTGTCATTATAACCTCACCATTAGAATTTATATTAGTGAAGTAGAAAAACATTGTTTTTATAAAGTTATAAATCAATACTAATATAGTTACTAAAAAACCTACTGCTATAAGATTAATTATAACTGGCTTGGCAGTATCAATAAATATATTTCCTTCTATAGCATCTATTATTATTGGCTCTAAAATAATTAGAGCATACACTATATACATTATATAAACATACTTCAATCCATTACCTAAACATTTTAATCTTTCCTTTGTTTCATTATTTATATATCTTCTCCACTCTTCATTAGTAAAAGACCATCTTATTATTTTTTCATTTTGTAAATTCTTTCTCACTCTAATAAACTTTAAAATATTTATACATATAATAACAAATGTAAAGATAATTATGCCTGAAAATAGCATTGTAATAAATATATTTCCTAATGCTCCATCTATTTGGGATATACTTTTCATTACTCCCATTGCTACAGCGAAAATTAAAATTGAAGTTATAATATATCTATAATATTTCATTTTACTTCTCCTTAATAAAATACCAGTAAATTACTTTTTAATATTATAGCATGGAAAGTAAATGAAATATGTAAATCTTCTATTACTAAACCTTAGTTTAAATACAAATTAAGTTATAAAAATAGAAATGGTAACCGTCTTTCTAATAACACCAATACCAAGTTTAGATGTAAATCAATTTATAAAAATATAGAGCTAAATTTATATGGTATTGGGAAATAATTGAAAAGTAGTGTGTAATTCGTTACAATAAAGGTATATAGAACATTTTGATAAGTATAATTTTTAAGAAGGTGATTTTATGTTTGAGTTTATCATTATAGGAGCTGTAGGAATACTTTTCTCTGTTTTTGGGTATTTAATAATGGTTAAGAAAAAAACAAGCTTAATACATGATTATCACCTAAGGGGAGTAAAGGACATTAAAAATTATTGTAGCTTTATGGGAGGATGTTTATTCCTTTTAGGCGTAGTATTTATAGGCTTTTCTATTTTAGGCTTTACTGAAATTTTAACTTTTGCACAAATGCAAATTAGTATATTTATTCTTTGTATTTTAGATGTTGTAGCACTTTTAGTTATACAGGAAAAGTTTGCAGGGCATATATTTTAAGAAAATTACTTTATTTTATTATATACTTTTTCATAATTGGAGGAATTTAATTGAAAAAATTAATTATAGATAGTTTACTTTTGTTTTTAATAGATTTTCTTTTAGCAGCTATTGTTTAGTGGACTTTAGGCTTTAAATTTGTAACAGTAGCCTTAGTAGGATATGGTTTATTATTAGAGGCATTTTCTCTTTTTAACAGTAAGAAAAGAAGCCTAAGAAAAAATAATTCTTAAATTACTTTTTAACAATTAGATTTTTACAAATAACTTTAAATTATTAAGCTTTAGCAGAAAAGTGGATAAAGAATAATCTTGTCCTCTTTTCTGCTAAAGCTCTTTTAAATTTATTACACACAATCTAAATTGTCTATGTATAATGGAAGTGGTAGCCAGCTATTTAAAAAACTTGGAATATCTTTATCAAAATTAAAGTAGGATTTTATTGGTGAAAATAGAAATTCCATTGCCTCTAACTCATTTAGTTCAATATTAAATCCCTCTTCACTGCTATTTAAAGCTTTCTTGTCTTTATAGATTTCTTCCCTACTTCTCTTTAAAGCTTCATTGTGTTCATAGGTTTCTTCCCCACTACTATGGAAATATTCCCTTGCTTTATAGGTTTCATCTTCACTATTGTTGAAAATTCCTTTATCTTTATAAGTTTTCTCTTCAACTTTCTTTACTTCCACATTGTTTTTATGGACTTTAATCTTTAAAATCCCATAGTTTATTATTTTTATGTTATATTCTCCATCTTCTAGATTTGAGTAAGTGGCTTTTAGCTTTAGCATTATTCTCACTATCTTTTCATAGTTAAATATTCTAAAATTATTATTCTTAGTAATTGAGTAGTTTTCACATATCTTTAAAAGCTGTGATATTTTCTCTCTTTCATAGATTGGAACCCTTACATTTACTTCCCTATGATTAAAAGTTTTTATGTATGAAGCTATGACAAAGTTTAAATCATTGTTATCCTCTATAACTATTTCTTCAATAAACCCATTATTTGAGGAAATATATCCAATAAATTCGCCATTTTTAAACACAGAGTAAATTCTGCAATTCCATGATTTTAATATATCTAAGAATTCTTCTTTTTTTCTTTCTATTTTTACATTTTTCTTACAATGAAGTTTGTATGCCTTTTCTACTATATTAGGATCATTTTCATCTAATAAATGAATGCTTATTCCCTTATTAATTAATTCATCACGCTTATAGTTTATATTTACATGTAGAATATTAAAGTTTATATGTTGTCCACAAGGCTCATATCCAAAGTGTTCATACCTCTGCCTATATCCATTAAGAACACTCATATCCACATTCTCATTTTTCATCTCATAAATAGCTTTATTCATAAGTTCTTTCATATAGCCTTGTCCCTTTGAATATGGATGAGCTGATACACTTCCAATTCCTACAACATTTACTTTTTCATCTAATAGGCTTAAGGTTAGTGGAAAAGCCCCTACTACGCCCTTTATCCTGTTATCTACTTTTATTATATGATGGTACTTAATTTTATCCTTATTCTTATATACCTTAGGCAATAATGATGGAAAATCCGTTTTTCCACCTGAATGACTAAATACATAATTTATAAAGTCAACTAACTCCTCATAGTCCTTTTCATCTGCTTTTAAATACTCTTTCCCCATAACTCTCTCTCCCCTATTATTAAAAATTTAAGTATTTCTCTTAATCCTATGTTTAATTATAAAAATAGTCTATACCATGGTTATTATAAAAATCAATAATCTTATGAGTTAAGTTATAAAAAATAGATAGACCTCAAAATGTGATCTACCTATTTTTCTTTTATTTTTAAATTTATAATGTGCTAAAACTATGAAGATAAATTTTGGCAACTTTTTAATATAACTTTTTATTTGGAATTTTTTAATATGCCTCTTTATTTTAGTATGCTCAATGTAAAAACTCTGTTTATAGATAATTTTTTTAATAAGCATTTTTTATCTTAAGATAAATTAATATTAGTCTATTTCCCTACAACTTAAAACCCAACAATTAAGTAATCTAACTTTCTGATATCTCTTTTGGATTTCATATTTTGTTCCATCAATCATGGCAATTACAGGTGAAGTTCTTTTAATAAACTCAAAGGTCAAGCCATCTTTTCCACAATATTTTGCAACTTCTAAACAAATATCCTCATCTGTTTTAGGTTCAACATCCAAATCAATTAAAAAGCCTTTTTTAAACATAAATTCTAATCCCCCTTAATAAAGTTAATTTTTAAGTTTATTATATTGGATAAAGTAATTTTAAAATTAACTATTTTGCACCATTTGAAAGTAGCTAGTACATGTGCTATTTTAAATTAGCTATTTTATTGTAAATGCAATTTCAAATTAGCTGTTTTACACTATTTAAAAGTAGCTATTTTCTATGCTATATAGTTATTATAAGTAGTTCACTACTCTTTTCATGAAGCATTTATGAATTCTGTTATATATACTATATAATTATTATCCATATTTTTCAATATATTGAGAATTTTAAATAAAGTTAATGCTTTAATTTATTCTTTTGCCACTTAAAAAGGTAGAATCATTTTCAAAAATCCTTCAAGCTTTATGCCTTAATTTACTGCCTTACAACTTAAAATCCAACGATTAAGGAACCTTCCATTTTCATATTTCTTTGTAATTTCATAATTATTATCCTTAATTTTAGCAACTACAGGTGAAGTTTTTTTAATAAAATCAAAAGGCAAATTATTATTACCACAATACCTTTCAACTTCTAAACAAATATTCTCATCAGTTTTTGGCATATCATCTAAATCAATAAAAAAACACTTTCTAGCCATAGTCTATAATTCCCCTTAATAAAAATTAATTTTTGTCTTTATTTCCTTAAACAAAAAATTTATTAATAAAATTATTCCGTTTATTCAAATATATATAAATAAACCTCGATTTTATTCCTTCATTATTAATATTTCTGGGCTATTGTTGGATTTAGAGCCATTTCAAGCTTTTTTAGAAAATAGACAAAAGTATTTTAAAATATAAAATAGCTAACCAGTTATTAATATGGACAGCTATTTTTATTACTATATAAACATTTGTATAGTGTTATAGATAATCATCCTGATAAATAATTTTCTTAGTAGGTTCAATACATACAGCAATGCCACCATCTAGATTAAGCTTATCATCACAAAGTAATGCATAAGAACCATTTCTTTCAAATATTAATGTTGATGGAATAAATCTATATTTTGCATTTTCATCAAAGTTCAATAACATATCTTCAATTTTTTTATTAATATTTTCCTTATCTTCATTGTATTTTGCATAAGAAATTTCTTGTTCATTAGTAATTCCATCTTCTTCAAAATATGCTTGAAGTTTTATTATAATTTGAAAATCATTCCCAAATAAAGTTATTTTAGATGTCTTTTTCCATCCAACATTGAAAACAAACTCTTTAATTATACTATTCATGAATTTTCACTAGCTCCCTTCTTAGCTTCAGATATTCCTCCACGATGAGTTATATTATTGTGAATTTCACGTGGCACCTTTTGCATAGTCTTCATATCTTTACACTCATGCCATGTATATCCATTAGTCTTTCTCCAATCTGCCACCTCTTTTGGTGTACAACCACGTTGTTTTGCTAATTCAATATCAGCTTTATCGAAATTATCTTCACGTTTTGTAGAGAAATTTTCTATTTCAACATTACCTTTACTAACTTCACTAAAATCTGCTTCACCATCTTTAAAGACTATACCATCTATACCATATGAATCAAGTATTTCATTCCATGTCTTACCAAATGGATTTGACTTTTGAGGAACATAGTCTGAATCTGGAATCCATTTAGAATCACCACGTTCTCCTTCCCATCTTCCACCTTCAATAGGACAATTTTTCATACATTCACATATTTTTGATAAGGCTTTATCATATTCACTTACAGGATAATCGAATCTTTTACCTTCAAGGAACTTCCCAAGTTGACATTCAGAAAACCTATTTATAATATTATCTGAAACATCCTTAAATGAAGTTATATTCATATTTTCATCCCCCTTTTACGGACAAACTCAACCCATTGCATATACAATTTTTCACGTATTTCCTTTTCTTCTTCTTGAGAACTCATATCCTTCATTAAACACTGACTAAGTGCAATAATTCTCTCCTCTGAAATTTCTGATAAATTTTGACTAATAATTTTCTTAAGCATATCAGATAATTCATCATTATCTTTTACACTAACAACATAGTTTTCAACACGACTACGAACACCTAGTATATCAGTAATGCGTCTAGATAGTCTTTTAAAGTTCTCATCTTTCCAAATTTCCAAAGTTCCCTCTGATTTATACTCTTCAATTTGTTCTTCTATAAACTCAATATTAAAAGAAGATAATCCTAGAGTTTCTAATGAACCTTCAATTTCTTTGATATCAAATTCTAACCTTTCATTAACTCTACCTTGTATCAAAAGGTTTATAATTTGAGAACGTATATTTCTTAAGTCTATAACTTTTTCTTTTTCCTTAAAATCAAATATTGATTCAGATATATCACATTTATTTACTTGAACTAAAACTGGTTCAACCCAATCATTTTGATATATAGCAGCAACACCACATTTAAGTTTTGAAAGTTCTTCAAGCTGTTCATCATTTAAGCTTGCTGAATATCCTACAAGTTCACGATCACTTTTTTCTGGGAGTCTTAAAATGATTTTTGTGTTTGTATTTCTTATAACTGACATATCTAAAAGACCAGGAGACTGGTCTGCAATGATAAACCCTTCTCCATAAGTACGCATTTCTGCAATTGAATTAGCTAAAAGCTCCACTGATTTTCCAATAAGATTAGAACTTTCTGAAGATTGCTCTGTTGAAGTTCTCTTTAAAAGATTATGAGCTTCTTCTAAAACTGTTACATGAGTTAATGGACTATTTATTTTACCACAATCCATTCTATATTCATTTAGTTTCATTACAAGTAGACCCATAATTAATGATTTTGTTTCAGTTGAACCAACACGACTTAAATCAACAATTACATTTTTATCAAATAAATCAGAATCTTTTAAATCATCATTACAGAATATTAACCCATTTAAGCCATTAGTTAAGGATCTTACACGAGTAAGTAAGGCTCCTGAATAATCACCCTTACTATCAGCTGAATATTTTGAATTCTTTATTACACATTCAATTTGCTCTAGCAAGTCAGCAAAATTAGGAAATTTATCTCCCTTTGGATTTTCAGAGGTACTTAAATTCCAGCCAGTTGCAATATATGCCTTTTCTATTGCTTCTTTTAATATGGCTGGCATTGCTGCATACATAGGCCAACACACATTAAAAATTTCTACAAGTCTATCAAGATGTTCCAAAACATGAACATCTTTTGGGAAACGGAATGGATTTATTTTTAAAAGTTTAGATTTTTTAGGATTTGTACCATATACAGTTACATCAGAAAACTGTCCAAATACATTTTTATATTCTCCCTTTGCAGGCTCAACAACTAAAAATGGAATTCCATAAATATTGCGCAATTTATTAAGAATTTCATATACAGTATTACTTTTTCCAGATCCAGTAGAACCAGTTACAAAGGTATGCATTGTAAGTGAATTGCAGTCAATATTAACCTCTGTATTAGTTTCCTTTCCCATACTAAATACTTTTCCTAAAGAAAATTCTCTAGTACTTTCACTTTTATTATATCTAACTACTTCTTTTCCAAAATCAGCATGCTCTATTACTGGGAAACCACACACAGATTTACGAGGAAGTCCCATTTGAATGGCTAATTCATTGCTACTTACTAAGGAAGAGGCAGTAACTGGAATAGAATTTTTTTCAGAGCTATATTCAAAAACAGGATGTATAAAGTTAGTAATATATTCATGCATCATAGGAAGTTGTTTGATATTTTCACGTCCCCAATAATTAATTGAAGAAGTTTCAACCCCAGACATCTCTCCCTTCATCAATGACTTATATGTTCCTGCTGCCATTTCTGTTGTTTCTTGAGTATCTGCTAAGAAATATGCTGCACATTCCCACATACCAATGCTTTCACACTCATCAATACGCTTTAACTGTAAGTCAATCTTCTCAAGAGTATCAATTAAAGTTTTATTTTGCATAGTAAGTTGCATATTATTTGAAGAACCAGATGTTGTACCTTGTGTCTTAGTAAAATTATCATTTTGGCTATTTGTTGTTCCATATGTTTCACCATATGTTTTAGAACTACTCTCAGAATAATTCTCTGATGTTGAAGTTCCATTTGTGTTTGTTTTAACATTAATAGTACTAATCCCTATCTGTCCTGCTGTTATGGCAGCTGCTGCAACTATACTTGCACCACCAGTTAATGGAGCTGTTACTAAACTTGCAACACCAAGTGCTACACTTCCAACACTTTTGGCAATTGTACCCATTGTATCGACCTTTGATACAGAATTGCTCGTTGAATAACCTTTAGAATAGCTACTTCCCTGTTGTGTAGATATATTATTTGAATAAGAATTTCCTGTTGTTGTACCATGAGACAAAGCATCTGAAACGCTTAATGCAACATTAGTGCCATAAGATAATTGCATATTAGCAAAAGGTGATAACTGTGTATAGATTGTTTCGTATGCTTGTCGTGTTTCTTCTAATTGTTTAACTGGAGTACTTTTTGCTAAAACTATAGCAGTATATCTTTGCCCTTGCATAGCAAGTGCAAATTTTTCAAGTCCTTGAATAAAAGTCTCATTATCTTTAAATTCTTTATCTTTATTATTTGCTACACAGGAAACAGTAGCAATATTTTTTTTAGAAATACTAGACAAAAACTCCTCTGCAACTGGATCTAATAAGTCCTCAGTTTTAACCCCAGGAAATTGTCCATTTAAAGCATTACGAAGTGTATCTTTAAGTGATTTAGTTGTGCGTTTATTATCAAGAGAACGAACACCCATATAAAAATCAGTTTTTTTGCCATTACTATCAACAATAATAAATACTCCACAGTTTAAATTCTGAACAGCATTAAAAACAGATGCAAATTTATAAGTTGAATATTCTTTATTTTGATACACCATTTCAGTAATTTTAAAAAGACGAATATCACTGATTTTTTTTAAACTATCATCAAGAGGAATAATATCTAAATCTGTCAATCTGTGAAGATATTTTTTTAAGACAATGTCATCAACTAATTTGCTAGCTTCTTTTAAGTTTTCCTCAAGTGAATCATAACTTGGAACATTATAATTTGGAGGTTCCATAATGGAAACCTCCTCCTTTTTATTTATTAGTTGTAAAGAATTTTTCCCTAGAATTACAGTATCACTCATATCTATTACTCCTTATTTGTAACAATTGCAACAACAGTTCCTCCAACAACTGCCCCTGCAACTGTTCCTCCTACTACAGTTAAACTAGCTAAAGAAGCTGCTGTTCCTCCTACTAAAGCACCTACTAAAGCACCTGAAGCAATTTTAGTCCCTCTATAAGTTCCTTTCTTTTTATCAAGTGCTTTTTGTTCTTCATAACTTAATTTTTTATTTTGAATATTTCTATTAGAAGTATTACTTTTTGTTCTATAATTGTTAAGTTCCTTATTTGTTCTATGGTTATTAAGATTCTTAGACTTTATAATTTCTTCCCCATTTTTAGAAATTGGATTTAAATAACGTACAACATCCTTAAGATGATTTACTCTTTCATGAGAGAAATTACTAACTACTTGAACCATCAATTTATTCATATAATCTTTATTCCATGTACTTTTATCTAAATTAAAAGCTCTTCCATCATGTTCTTGATATAGTCCTTGCATTTTGCTAGCAACAGTATCCATTTCTTTAAATAGATTGAATTTTGGATCAACTAAAAGACTATCTTTCATCATAATACGAACACGACGCACATTATTTGAATTTACAGCTTCATTAAAAGCATTTGTTAACGCCATAAAAATTCCTCCTTAAATTTCTAGTATAGATTCAACCTTTTCTTTAATATCCTCAAGCCATTTCAATTTGCATTCAGATTCTAAAATACGTTCTTCTACTCTTTCTTTATCCTTAGCAACCATTTCAAGTTCTGTTAATTTATCTTTTAAAATATTATCAAGATTTTTAAACTCTTCATTAAATAAACTGCTAATTTTTTTAGATTGTTTTAATGCATGCTTTTGTGCATTTTCTCCATTATCCCAAATAAACTCTTGAACCGGTGCGAAGAACTCTTGAGCTATTTGCTCACCATTTACATACTGAACATCTTTGTACTTAGTACGATAGTATCCGCTTTCTTGGAACCATGTCCAAGGCTTATACCACTTCTTATCAGTATTAGCAACCCATTCTTCACCATCTTCAACTTCTTTTGTCTGTATAAATCTCTCAACTGAGAATCCATCTGAAAAACTTATTGTCCCATTCATAAGTTTAAGTGGATCAATATTAATTCCAGAAAGTACTTGTGAGTCAAATTCCTCAGTCAAAGAAGCAAGCTTTTTCTTATATTCATCTAATAAAGCAATGGCAACATTAATCAAATTCTTCCTAAGAAGGCCTTCTAAATCAGTTTCAAAATCAGGAGATAATTTTTCAGCAAACTTTTCTAGTCTATCTACTTCATTCCTAGCCTCTTCAACAGTTAATTCTTTTCCTTTAAGTTCATTGATTCTTTCTTCAATTCTCTTTTGAAATTTTTCAATTATTTTTTCTACAACATCTCTTGAGTCATCATTAATTCTAATAATAGCCTCATCCACAGATTCTTTGAAATTTCCTACAACTTTTGTATCCTGAATTTTCTTACGAATAAGATCAATATGTTTTAAAATCTTTTCGCTTTCATCACGATTTTCTGCAATTTCGCGTTTAGCCTCCTCAAAACAACCAACTTCATCAAGCTTATGCATAAAAGTATCCACTATATTTTTTATTTTTGCAGTCTTAGCATATTTCTGAACATATTGACGAATAGCAGCTTCAACAGATACTACTCCTGTATGAATCAATGCTTGTCCATAATCATCCTTAGCTTCTTTTGCCTCTGAAAGCTTTCCATTAATATCTGCCTTAATACTAGCAGGAAGATTTGCATAAGATTCAAAATGAAAACTTTCATTACGATTCAATTTTCTTACCTTTAGCCAAGTTTCATCTAAAGTGTCTTCATCCACCTCAACATCATTTTCCATAAGTCTAATATTAAGTGCAGGAAGAGCTGCTATTGGAAAAATATTTGGATTTATTATTCCATGATTTTTAAGATATTCACGAACACGATTTAATGTTTGCTCTGTATCTCCATCTTCCTTTCTTCTATCATCCATTTTATTTATAACAAATATGAATCTATCTTTTGACTGTTTACCACCTACAGTCATACTATCAGCAACACGCTTCAAAAGAGCATTGTCATCATCAGAACCAAATGTACCTTCCATAATGTATAAAACTAAAGATTTTGAAGACTTACTAAGGAATTCACTTTGTACTTTTTTGTGTTCTGGATCTCTTGAGTTATTAGGACCTGGGGTATCAACTAAAACAAGAGATACATCTTCTGAAGTAACAAAAGGAATATCCCCATTTACTTTAATAAGCGAAACATTATTATCAGAATTTAAACGTTCCATAGTTTCATAATTCAATTCTTTATGTGTTTCAATAAGTTGATTGTCCTTACTATATACTTCTGCCTCCCACGACTTGTTATCAGTATCTTTAATACGAGTTATAATCGCTGTACAAGCCTCCTGTTTCGAAGGCATTAACTTATCACCTATCATAGAGTTAATTAAAGTTGATTTTCCTGCACTCATAGTAGCAACGACACATACTTCAAAATCACTACTTTTTACATGATTAAAAGCACTTAGTATTTCTTTATCTTTAAGTTGCTCAAAAGGTCCTTTTTGAATTTCTTCAAATACTTCATCAATAAGAACTTCTTTATCTCCTGTTTCTTTTGCAGGCTTTCTATCAAGTTTTGCAGTAAGTTCTCCCCTTTTATAAGCTAAAGTAAATACTTCTGTTAAATCTTCAAAATCTAATAATGTACCATGAAAAGTAACATCAAAATCAGTATCATTATATTCATCAATTAAGATTTTTGGTAGCTCCTCAATCCATTCTTGCAAACGTGACCCAGACATAATTTTATCACGCAATTTGCTATTTTGAGCCAACTTCTTTCCATCAACCATAACTTCAGTTTCAAGTTTATAAGGATTGTACTTAATAAATATTTTTTTCATATTATTCCTCCAAAAGCATTTTTTCTAGACCATATAATCCAATTTTTTTACTCATAACAATATATTCATTGTCATCTTCGTTAATCTGTATACCATCATAATATTTTGAGAGATCATACACAGGTTTACTAAATTTTTTGGTATATAATTCATATTCATCTTCTTCATCCTCTGTCAAAGCTTCACCACTATATTTTAACTTTATAAGAAGTGAAAAATAAGCTGACAAAGGACATATTGTAGGATTTTTATAGCCAATCTTTAATAGGTCATTACGAACTCCTTCAACACTGGCTTGTATATCGTCATCTATACACTTAAAATTATCAATTTTATTAATAACAAAAATAACTTTTTCTACTGGTACCTTTTCAAAAATCCACTTCAAATGACTAATTTCTTCATCAGTTCCTAATTTATTTGCATTAAGAACATAAATTATCTTGTCACATTTTTCATTTTTCAAAGATTCATAGGTTATTTTCCCATGATTTCTATTCAAAGCAGAATTTACACCTGGTGTATCAATAATACAAACTCTCTTTTTATCTTCCTTAAGAAATCTAAAGTACGATGATATATTAGTTGTTGTTTTCCATTCAAAATTGGTTATATCAGACATAGTTGCATTCATATTAAGTTTTGAATTTTCTAAACTAATACAGTCATCTTCAAAGGGTTTATTATATATGTAACATACATTTCCAGTACAAACTTCTTGTGATGTACGGGCAATAGGCTTTCCAATTAAGGAATTTATCAAAGTTGATTTTCCAGCACTCATATTTGCAGTTACAATAAATCGTAATTCCTTATTTTTAAAAAACTCATAATTTTTACGATACTGTTTAATAAGATTATCTGCGAAATCAATTGTAATTTTTTCATCTTTCAAAGCCAAAAGTAATCTATCAATATGAACTCTTCTTCTTTTGCTTAGATATGCTTTTAGTAAATCAGCAGCCTTTTGTATATCTGTTTCTTCAATAAGAATTAATGCAATATCACACATAATCCAATATCGATATTTTTTCCCAAAAGGCTTTAAATGACCATTAAGAAGAGAACTAATTAGATCATCCAGTTTAGACTTAGTCAAATTAGGCTTTTTTATATTTCCAATAAGAATATTTTTATATTGTTTTAATCTAAAATCAGTATACTCTGTAATTTCAAATTGTTTTATGAAATATTCAAGCACAATATAATATTGTAACTTTCGTTTTCTCTTTGCAAATTTCATTGGATGATTATCTAATACCAATGAAGATGTAAAATATAAATTAGTATTCATCATATTTATGTTCCTCTATATTCTATAGTAATTTAAAGTACTATTTATCCCTTCCATTATGCTAAAAGAAATTTCATACAATTATCTATTAAATAAATTCCATCTCTTTATAGCATTTCTTATATAAAAATCTAAAATTATATTCAAAAATCTTTCACTATATAATCATGTCTTATTTTTAATATTATGGTAAATACATTAAAATATCTCGCCCTCACTCAAATTACTTATAAAAATTAGTAAAATAACTTAAACTTTTTATCTACATAAATTATTATAATAATTTAAAATGACAATATTTGTCCTTTTATATATTTTCATTACACTTTTTTCATAACACCTTAATATATTCAAAAAGTTTCATCATTATTATATAAAATTTTCTTTAAAAATTTTGTCATATTTTGTATTATTTAATTTAAAACAATTTTTCATGTTTAAATTATTAACTTTATAGTAAATTAAAATAAAAATACCAAAGTATCTTTTACCCTCAGTTACTTTAATCATTTCTAATTACTATTTCCACTCCTATATAACCAAAGAATATTACTACATAAACTCCTATTAAATTAAGCATATTTTTTCTCTATTCTTAGTATAAAACTTAATATTTCAAATTAATATTAATAAATCTTGTGAAAATTGAAAAATAATCTTTTAAATTTAATTTAAACTTTTTGATATTTATTGAAAATTACAGTTATAAATCTCATATATCTTTTTTGCTTCTAGAGCCATTTCTTCTACAAAACTCTTTGGAGAAAGAACCTTTATTCCGCTTTCTTGACTTAATAACCAAATCTTTATTCCTTTTCCATAAACCTCAGCTTCTATAATATGTTTTTCTTTATTACTTTCTAATATTCTTGAAGTTGGAAGCTTGTCTAATACAGCTTCTAAAGAAGGTCCTGTAAATTCAAATTTAACTTTCATAAGTTCGCCTGAATACATGAATTGAATTCTTTTTCTAAACTCTCCATCCTGAAATCTTTCTGATTCATCTACTCTAAACTTCACTTTTAAACTTTTATAATTTATTATTCTATCAACTCTATAAACTATAGGTATTGCTGTTTTTGAATTATTAAAGTAAGCAATTAAATAAAAATAATATTCTGAAAAAATTATTGATACTGGCATAACTTTTCGTTTCACTATTTCTCCATCAGTCTTTTTGTACTTTATTTCTATAGTCTCTTTGTTATGTATAAACTTGCTTAAACCCCATATTCTATCTAGTAACTTCTCTTTATGCTCAAGAGGCGTAAATTTTAAAAGTTCATTTCCTATTATTTTCTTTATAAACTTTTTATCTTCAGAAGAAACCTTGTGAAGTACTGAGTTTATTATATGATCCATCTCTTCACAACAAAATGCTCTGCTTTCTAATAATATTTTGCATATAGCTAATATATCTTTCTTATCTAAAGTTACATCCTGACTTCCAATTAAAAAGTAAGCCTTCTCACTTCTCTTGTAAACTATTGATAAATTATTATAATTTCTATTATCTATGTACGCTCTAATGTCATTGATATCTCTTTTTATAGTCTTCTCATTTACACCAAACTCTTGAGCTGCTTTTTGTGCATTTACACCTTCTCTATCTTTTAATTTCTCAAATATAGATAAAATTCTGTTTACCTTGTTATCTCTTAATTCTTCCATAACTACTCCTCGCTTATATGGTAAATTTTAATAACATACTGTATTTTTAATATTAAAGCTATAATAACCTTATAACTAAGATATCATCTAATTTCACTTCACTAATATCACAGGACTTATTACCTTTTAAATAACATTGTAATCCTAGAGCCTTCATTGTTCTTTTAATGTTCTTAATTAATGTTTCACTTCTTCTTTTATAGCCAAAATTACGTAGTAATGTTCTTAGTTTTATTCTTACATGGGTACATCCTTTTATATAAACTAATCTAAGTTTTATGAATCTAAAAAATGCTTCTATATAATTTTCGTCTTTCTCTAACTCTGTAATTTCATATGAACTTCCTATTTCTTTAAGTATTCTATTTATTACCTGAACTTCATCTTCATAGTCTAGAGCTTCACATCTTTCTCTACATAAGGAAATTGCTTTGAAGAACTTATATTTACTTTTTCTATATCTAGGCTCTATTAAGTTATTACGATTATCCCATAAATTTTCTTTTAAGAACTTTTCATCTGATAATTTAAAGTTACAGTAATCTAAAAATAGAGCTATATCCTGTGGTGTATATAAATATTTACTCAAGTTTATCACCCTTTATCTTATTGCATTTAGAACATAATAGCTGTAGATTGTCTAGGGTTGTAAGCCCCCCCTTTGATATTGGCTTTATATGATCAATTTGAAACATGCCTTTAAAGTTTGATGTATATCCACATTTATTACAATAATAAAGTCCTTCATTATTCATATAGCTTGAATATACCTTATCTTTAATCTCTCTAGCTTTTTCTGGTGCAACTTTTTCTAAATCATATAATGATAATTTACTTAACTTACGTTCTTCTCCTACTACTTTCGGAATTTCATCATAGCTTTCATATGTTCCTTCTACAATGTCTATCTCTATTTGTAATTGTCTTACAAAGTACATTTTCTTATTAAAGTAAATACGTATTATTCCATCTTCTTGATTCCATAAATCATCTATATACTTTCTAATTTCTGAACGACGTAAATCTTTATGAACTATATCCTTAGCTATATCTGTTAAATTTAGCTTTTGACGATCTATTTCTTTAAATGGTATAAAGTTAGGCTCACACTCTTTTTGTGCATAGTATTTTAAGATGTATTCTATATCATTCTCATCATATTTAGGTAGCATATAATCATCAAAATATGTGTCTTTAGCAACCTTTAATAACTCTTTCATTGTTTTATCTGGTATAACTTCATCTTCAATATTATATGATTCAAAAAATACAGGTAAATCTTTTATAAATTCCTCATATTGTTTCTTAGTACTATCATAAACTAAAACTTGATGATTTCTTTCCATCATATTATCATCTATAAAAGTGAAAGCATACATTCCAAGTGGAACTCTCTTCATAAATCCTATAGCTTCTAATTTAGATGTATCTACTGTATCATCCATAAGCTTTGCAAATTCCTCAATCTTAGCAATTGATATAAGTCTAATTTCATTTCCACTATTATTACTAGGTGTATCATCTATAAAATCATCTTCATTTTCTATTAAAGTTTCTGCATTTACCCAAGCTATATGTTCTTGCCACTGATCTATAAAACTAACTACATAAGCTTCTTTAGTTCCTCCAGCTTGTTCCCCTCTTAAAGCCCTTCCAACCATTTGAGTCATTAATATTGTAGATACTGTAGGTCTTGTTAAAAATACAGTTTTTGTTTGAGGTAAATCAACACCTTCAGTCAATATATTTACATTTATAAGAACCTTTATTTTTCCTTCTCTATAGTTTTTAATCTGTAATTCATTTTCTTTATCAGAAATATCAATACCTATAAATTCAGCCTTAGTTCCTGAGACTATAACTCCAGCTGGAATACCTGCCTTTTCAAATAATCCTCTTAAGGAAATGGCATGAAGTCTATTTAATGCAAATATGATAGTTTGTCCATACTTATCTAAATTAGCTAGATATCTATTTACTATTAATTTATTACGTTCTTTATTATTTGCAATATCATTTGCAATATCATCAGGCAAATTATCTAAATATTCTATGTTTTTAATGGCTTTTAATCCCATGTTGTTTCCAACCTTTATTTCTGTTTCGCAAGCTTCAAATAAAGGTCTTGATAATATTTCTTTCTTTATTAAATCCTTTAAATCTATTTTAAAAACTATACCATCAGTGAAAATCTTAGCTAATAATCCTTGCTCATTATCTGCCGTTCTAAAAGGAGTTGCAGTTAATCCAAGTAACTTAACTTTCTCTACCTTGCTATAAACATAGTCTATAAGTTTTCTATAAGACTTAGCAGTAGCATGATGAGCTTCATCAATTACTAAATAAATTTCCTCTTCTTCACTTAACCATTTACCAATAGAATCTAAATTGCGTATAGCACTATCCTTGCTAATTATAAGAATATCATCACTCTCTTTTATATTTATAGCTTGGTCGTGTTTTCCAGAAACAATTCTATAATTAAATGATGAAATATTATATAATAAATCAGAGTAAGCTGTTTTTTGAAAGGTATTAGCTGCTTGCTCAAGTAATAAATGACGATGAGCTATCCATAATACCTTTTTCTTATTATTTACTGCCTCCTTTAATAGCCAATAAACCCCTGTAAATGTCTTACCACCACCTGTAGGTAGCACTAATAAAGAACTAAAACTCTCTCTTTCATTTAGCTTGTTTAATTTCTCAACTGCATCTTTTTGATGTTCATATAAAGTTCTATTACTTTTACCTTTGGCTACTCTTACTTCACCTGCATATGTAATATTAATTTTATCTTCCATAAATATTTTCATCTCCCATTTTTCTATAGTTCCCTTTTTATAAAATTAAATATCTTAATGATATTTCATAATAATAAAAAATAAAATCTTATAGAAATATAAATTTGTATAAATACTAAAAAGCACCGCTATACTAAAACGGTACTTTAAGTTCTTTATATTTTTTTATATCTGTGAATTCCTCCATTATCAGGAAGTGCTTCTACTGATAATACATTTAAATCTACAACTTTTTTAAATTTTTTTCCTAAATTATATGTCTGATTTAAACTTTGTAAGGTTGCCCATTCTCTACTTGTAAATAAATCTTCTAATATAAACTGCGTATTTATTTCTAAGGTTTCTAATCTTCCAATTGCTCTGCTTAATAAATCCATATAATTCACCTCTTTATATAAATTTTATCTTAATCATTAGTAAACCTTCCATATAAATTAAGGTATCTCTTCTAATGATTATCTCTGTTTATTTTCCATTTTTCCACATTTTTATTTTATCATTTACATAATATTAATAAAAGGTTTTATTATAAAAATTTTCTAATAATACAATATTTAGACTTTATTCTCTTCTTTTCAAACTCCTGCCACAACTTGTCTCTAACTCTTACCATAAACTAGCTTAAACTTCTAATTTTCCTTTATAACCTTAAGTATTTTTTAAAGCTTCTCTATAATATTTCCCACACTAGAAATAAATCTCTACTTAACCTTTATTAATCTATAATTAAGCATTTTATTAAGTTTATCCACAATATTTCTAACCCACTAGCTCCCCCTTACTTCACCTTTATTCCCTTCTTCTTAAGAGCTTTTTGAATCTTGTCCATTATCTTTTTCTTTTTATATCTAACAGCATTAAAGGTCATTTCATTCTTATGTTCCTCATAATACTTTTGCATATTTCCTCTCTCCTCATTAATATAGAGAATAAATTCCCTTTCCTCATCATCCAAGTTACTAATAGCATTTAATAGTGCCTCCATTTCCTCTCTATGCTCAAAGTCATTTTCCATGGAAAAATCATCCTCTAAGGTATCCTTCATTGTTATATCCTCTCCAATTGGTGTGTCTAGGCTTGAAAATTTCATGTCAATCTCCTTTCTTTTTAGCATGCAGCCATATTTATTTCTCAAAAGAATGGTTATAAAAGCTACAAAATCTATTCCAAAGCTTCCATCATACTTCTTAACCCCATTCATAAACTCAATCCACCCTATCTGCTCTAAGTCCTCCCTATCATATCCCTTTATGAAATACTTAGTTGAATACTTATAAATCAATCCTTTGTGAATCTCAAAAAGCTTTTCCATGGCTTCCTTATTTCCCTTTTTCCCCTCTATTAATAAAAGATCAACCATTTCCTTATTCATAAACCCTATACCCCTAATAAATATATTTTTATTTACTATATTTCAATTAAATTTTAGTCCTTTTAAAGCTTGTCCACTTTTATTTAAAACACCTGAAATTTATTAAATCTAATATCATAACAATCCCAAGGTTTGTCCACCTTTATTAAAAACTTCTAAAGCATATTATTCTTATCCAAGAGCATGTCCATTTTTATTTAAAAAGCACTATTTTTTCACCTAATTTCATAATAAATACTTAAAAACCTCAATAAAAACATCTACTGTGACGGACTTTTAAAAAGTCCGTCACACTCTAAACCCTTGATATAACTAACTTCAGACAGACTTTACCAGACTTTTGCTATTTTTCACTCACTATATATAGGGTATTTAATAAATGTCTTTTTTTTATACTATTTTTTATTTTTCCCTATTATATAGGAGTAAAAAAAGTCCGTCACTTCCGTCAAAACCCTTGGTATCACTAAGAAAGCTCTGGCTCAAAGTCCGTCACAAGTCCGTCACAACTCCGTCATACTACCTAATTATTAAATCATCTAACTTAATTCTTACTCCATTCCATGATCTTAACTTTCCACTTCTAGATCTAGTTATATTAAAATTACCTTCTAGCTCCTTATTAAACTTTATTTGAGAAAGTGTTTTTAAACCTGCTTCCACGCAAAACTCCTTATAAGCTTCATAAATCTCTATCCTACTACATGAAAATAAACCATCAAGTTCACAACACTCCTCTACAAAGGAAATAACATTATTATTCTCACGCTTATATTCTTTCTTAACACCATCAGTCAGCTCATTTTCACTAAACTCAAAGTTATTTTCATAAAGCCTTTTTAATCCTTCTAAGGCCCAATTAAATATGCCTTCCTTTTCTCTTTGAAACTTGTACTTTAAGGCCTTATCTATCTTATTTTTCTCTATTTGCCTATTAAAAGGCACAATTATAAGTCTTCTATAAAATCCTTCTGTTCTATCCACATAGTTTCTAGGTAGTTCATTACAACTAAAGACAAGCCTTGCAAAGGGCTTAAATTTAAATGGATTCTTATTTTTCTTTTCTGCCATTAAATAATCCTCCCCTGTTACAACCTTGAATATGCCTGTATCATCTATTGATTTACTTGGAAGATCTGAAAATACATTTGCTAATTTCCCTAAAAGCTCTGCTGTTTTAAACTTATCTCCAATCTCTTGCCAGGGTATATTACTTACATTTTTCTTCCCGAGAAGTAAGTATTCCACCACCCATAAAAGTGTACTTTTTCCTGTTCTAGCTGGTCCCCAGAATACAAAGGCCTTTTGAGAGGCAGTATTTGTCGTAAGTAAATACCCTACTATCTCCTGAACTAAGGGAATTAGCTTACAATCAAGTACTTCATTTAAGAATTTTTTAAATTGTGGACAATCAACTTGCGGATTATACTCTACATTAAGCTGAACTGTACTTAAATAACTAGGGGTATGCTCCTTAAAGCTCATATTCCTAATATCTAAAAGTCCATTTCTTACATTAACCAAATAAGGATTTCTATTAAAATCATCAAAATCCTTAGAAACAAGTATGTCCCACTGATCTCTACAATCCCTAATAGAGGCCATAATGCAATAATTAGGTAGCATATAATCCATGATGATTCTTCCAGCCTCCTTCTCTCCACTAATGTTATAAACTCCATTTTCATATATCAAAAAGGATTCTCCACCATAGTAAACATCTCTAGTCTCACTTAAATGCTTTGCCAAAACGAAGGGCAAGAACTTAAGTCCCTTTTCCTGCTCCTCATACCATGGAAGATTCCCTGAATTCTTAGGTTTACTCTTGTTTTTACTCTTAGCCTTATTCCCCCTTTCCTTCTTAAAATTCCTAACAACCTCCCTATAAAATGAAATAAGATCCTTTGAATTCTTAATCTTTAAATGATTAGCCAAATCCTCCTCAATAAGACTCTTACCTAAAGCTACTCCAATGTTATACATATAATTCTCTATGAACCTAAGGGCAGTATCTACATTTATGGCATTAGAAACTTCACTAACCTTCAAAGTTTTTATGCACTCTCTAATATCCTTAACAGTTAAAGGCTTAAAAGCTAAAGAGGCTGGACTTTTGCCATAACAAGTCTTACCGTACCTTAGACAAGTGTACCCTCTATCTCTAAGTGTTTCACAAGTCATAGGACCTGCACCTGACTTTAGAAAATTACTAATCTTCTCCTCAGTTTCCTTCTCACTATAGGTCTTATACCCCTTACTAAGTTCATGAATCCTATAAGTTCCGCCCTTAAAAAGAGCAAGGTTAGTAATCATTCCATGCCATAAAGGCTCAGAAAGAGTTTTTGAGTTCTTCTTGCAGTGCTTTATAAAATCACATTTAAAACACACAACCTCTAATCCATTTTCACTCTTTACTTCTTCATCCGCAGTATTTTCTATGTTAAGTTGATTATTCTTTGAAATATTATCTTCTGACATGCTATGCAAATTTTCTTCACTCTCATATAAAACTTGCTCTTTAGATTTGTTATTTCTACCTTCACTTTTCTTTTCTGAAATGCTTTTTCTATAATCTTCTGAAATGTTTTCTTTATTTAATAAGGTACTCTCTTGTAAATCGCTATGATAATTTGAAATGTAACTCTCTAATCTTATATAATTATCATCATTTACGATGAACTCACTTTCGCTATAACTAAGTTCTCTCTCCAAATCCTCTTGGGTATAAAATAGGTTTGGATTAAACTTTATGCATTTTACCCTTACTGGCTCTTCCTTACAATGATAGAAACCTGGCACTCTCATGACTCTACTCTCATTTATACAGCTTCCATCCCCATTGAAATGCTTGGCTAGTTTCTTTTGTATATCCCTAAACTTCTCAACCTTTCCATTCTTTATTAGAAAATATACATGTAGAGACTTCTTAGTTTGTACTATAATGCTAGGCTCTAGTGGAAACTTACTTATATTCTCTAGCTGTTCCTCTAAGGAGAGAGTATCACACTCAAAAAACTGAGCATTAATTTTATTTATCTTCCTATCACTGTTCCCTCCAGAGTTTACCACAAAGAATATGCCTCTATTAGCCTCATTATGAGCCATTAAAACCTTGCTTTTAGACTGAAAATCCTTTATATTAAAGCTTAGGTTCTTCCCCTTAAAGCCTGTCCCCTTCTTATCAGAAAAAATCCTAATATTAATCCTTCCACAAGAATTTTCAGAGCCTTCGCCCTTACAAAAACATTCTAAAAACCTTCTTGCCTCACTTAAATTGCACTTTCCAAATTCCTCTTTATTCAATTTTCAAACACCCTTTCATCTCTCTTTTTTAGATTCTTTTACGTAGATAAACTTTTAACCTAACTTATAATAACCTCTTATTACTTTATAGCTTGTCCAAAGCTTAAACAACTGTAAACTCTTTACTAAACCTCATCAAAGTTATATCCCACAGAATATTCCACCTTTAGGGGTATATTAAAGTCCTTAAAGGGAGTTCTCTCCATGCACTCCTTTATGAAGACTATGGCCTCATTAACCTTGTCTTCTCTAACTTCAAACAAAAGTTCATCATGTATTTGAAGCAAGGGTTTTATATACTCTCTTTCTGGTAATTCCCTTAGTATCCTTGCCATGGCTATTTTTATTATGTCTGCTGCTGTTCCCTGTATTGGAGTGTTTAAGGCACACCTTTCAGCAACAGCCCTCTTATTCCAATCCTTAGATTTTATATCCCTTAAATAACGTCTTCTACCAGTTCTACTCCTTGTATATCCCCTATATGCTGCCACCTTTACCGTATCTTTTTGCCAAATTGAAAGCCTTGGATATCCGTCCTTTATATTTCTTATAATCCTTTCACAGTCCTTTTCACTTATATTAATTCCTCCCTTATACATAAGTGTTTTTTGAAGTCCCTTAGGAAATAGTCCAAAGAAAACACCAAAATTACAGTTTTTAGCTATGGTTCTTCTCTTCTTAAAATCCTCATGATTCCTGTCTGTAGCCTCCTCTAAGGGAATATTATATATAATAGAAGTTGTTATTCCATGAATATCAAAGTCCCTCATAAAAGCATTAATCATCTTCCTATCCCTGCAATAATAAGCTCCTACCCTAAGCTCAATCTGAGAAAAGTCAAAATCCAAAAACACATGATTAGGGGAAGGAATAAAAAGCTTTCTAATACCTAAATGGTCATTATCCTTTCTAGGAAGGTTTTGAAGATTTGGATTCCTGCTAGAAAATCTCCCAGTTTCAGTTCCCATGGAGAAAAAATCTGTATGAATGTTCCCTGTTTCACAGTTTAAAAGTTTCCCCAAAGCCTCTATATAAGTGGATTTAAGCTTACTAACCCTCTTATGCCTCTTTATGCATTCTATAAGATAAGTCCCCTTCTTAAAATTTCTAAGACACCACTCCTCAAGGAGAATCAAGCTCTCATCATCTAAGGAAGGCTCACCTTTTTCACATATCTTAAGAACTGGTAGCCTCAAATCCTTAAAGAGAAAATCCTTAAAATCCTGAGTTTGAAGACTAGCCCCAAGGTTAACATCTCTATTTGCAAAGGATAAAATCTCCCCTTTACAAAATTCAAGCTCCTCCTCTGCTCTCCTGTTAAACTCCTGTAAAAGCTCCTTATTAAGGGTAATACCATTCTTTTTCATAATACCAGTATAAACAGCTGCTGGACTTTCAACCCTTTCACATACAAGCCTATGCTCTGGTATATAAGTCTCAAACCACTCTAAGCACCAGTTATAAAGCCTTAAGGCATAATCACTATCTGCACAGGCATACCTTACAGTTTCCTTATGCTCAGAATGCAAATTATCAAAGTGTGTTCCATTAACCACATGGGAAAAGCTAGGCAAATCCTCATTAAATATCTCCTTTGCAAGAAGTTTAAGACCACTATCCCTTAAAGTTCTAAACTCCCCAAAACTCTTAAAGGTAAGCATACTACCTAGCATAGTATCAAAAACAGGTTCCTTAATAACAATTCCGTACTCATAAAGGAAGGAGGATTCAAAGGCTATATTGTGTGCAACCTTTATAAGACTCTCATTGTGAAAGACAAAGCCCTTAAGCCAAGCTATCATTCTATGAACATCCTCAACATTTTTCCCGTTTCTATGCCTTAAAGGGATGTAAATACCAGTACCCTCCTTAACAGAAAGGGAAATACCCACAATGTGTCCCTTATTTGGATCTAAAGCAGCCTTCTTCTCATTTAATCTAAACCACTCATTTTTTGGTGCACATTCAATATCAAAGGCCACAACCTTCTTATCATGAATGTTTAAATACTTCATAACCTCACTAATAGTAAAAACAGCCTTGTAATTTTCCATAACTTTTCTCTCCTTATATAAAAAATTTCAATTATTTCACTTAAGATTTTTATCCTCTGACTATTACCCTTTAAACCTTTTATAAGAATATTTTAAAAATATCCATTGGATTTTTATCCTATGACCCTTAACTTTTAAATCCTTAAAAATAAGTTTCTCTCCGCATTATCCATAGTAAATAATCAAAATAAGCTTAAGTATTCTTAATTTAAATTCTTTAGTTTATATAAAAAGATTCTTCCTGGCTAGTTCATTTAAAGCTTTACACAAATCATAAATTTTCCAAATTCCCAATCAATTAAAACCTTTACTTCAAAACCTATAAAAGAGATTTTTAATATTTACTTATTAAACACTAATATCCAAATAAGGATTTCTACAAAATTTGTATAACTGTCACAAATTAGTGTACAGTATTACAAACACTCCTAGTATTCTCCTTACCAATTCCTACAATGGCATTATAATACCTTTTTCTTCCAATTCCAAAATTCAAATTATCCTATTATTAGAAATTAATCTACTTTATTTTCATATTTCTTTCATTTGCTCCTTTTTCCTTACAAAGTCTGTATTATTTTACTTTTTGTGTAGAAACTATTGATTGTTCGAAATTACCCTGTTAAAATAATATTATAACAATATTTTACATTTAACCTAGTAAAATACAATTACCTTAAATTATTAAAACTTATAGTGACTTAAGTAACACTACTTTCTTAAAATACAAGTGTTACCATACATAAATTTTAATATTTTCAAAATTCCAAAAAAATATATAAACTTAGAATAAGGTCTAAATATCTTTATATATTCTAAATTCAAAGTTTAGTTAAACCATAATCAATTTAAAAATAAAATTCTGTTTTTAGTGGATGTTGATTTTAATATATATGAAAATCAAAACTACTCTAAATCAGAGTAAAACTTTAAAACAAAAGGGGGAATTTAACTTATGTTTATTGGTTATAGGCTACAAAAATTGCGAAAGAAAAGAAAATTAACTCAAAAGGCTTTAGCTGAAATGACAGGTATATCTCGTTCTTATCTCTCAGATATAGAACATAACAGGTATAACCCTAGCTTTGATACTATTGAGGCATTAGCCACAGCTCTAAAGCTTGATTTAAAATCATTTTTTGATGATACTCTCTTAGAAGAAGATTATTATTTAAAACCTCTAAATGAAGAGCTAGAAGATGAAAGATTTGAAGAAATTGAGGTGCTTTCTGAAAATGAGATTGTTGAAAAGCAAATAATTAATAATGATTTAAACATTACTTATAAAACTGGCTCTCTTTCAAAAAAGGAGATATTAAATATTAAAGCAGATTTAGAGAAAACTCTAAATAACTTAGATAACTTTGAAAAAAATATAGCCTTTGAGGGATTCCTCTTAGATAGTGAAACAAGAAAAGCTTTTAAGGAAAGCTTAGAACATTCAATGAAAATGGCAAAACTAATTGCCAAAAACAAATTTTCTTCTAAAGCAAATTAGCCAATTAAAATCAATTAAACCTGCTTAAAACACCAATATCCTTTCATTATAAAATATTTGAAAGGTAGGTGAAGGACTTGCATCAAAACTCATAAATTTAATCAGGAGTTTCATTGGTGCAATCCAAAATATATATGAATATAAAAAATTTAGCAAACCAATTAGTAAAAAAATATGGATTAAGGGATCCATTAGAAATTGTATTAGCAAAAGGAATCATACTGTTAGAAGAAGACTTAGGAGAAGTATATGGCTATTGCCATACCTATAAAAGACAAAGCTTCATCCACTTAAACAAGAATTGTTCATTAAAAACAAAAAGGCTTGTATGTGCCCATGAATTAGGATACCTTCTAATTCACCCAAAAGAAGAAATACATGTTGTAACTGATTCCTCATTAGAACCAAAGGATGACTTTGAAAGGTATGCCAAAATCTTTGCAGCACACTTACTTATATCAGATGAGATAGTAAAAAAGTATGAAGGAAAAAGTGCTGAAGATATAGCTAAATCTCTAAATCTACCTTTGTATTTAGTTTTGATTAAACTTAATTCCTAAAGTTCATATAAAATTTAAAACAGAGTATTTTAAAATACTCTGTTTAGATTATAGTATATTATCATTTATATAAAGTATGTGTTTAAATATATACTCTAAAACATTAACAACAATACTATTACCAGCCATTTTGTGTAAATTGTTTTTATTAAAAAATTTATGCTTACCTCTTGCTTCAAAATTATTATCCATTAAAATTTGATAATCTTCTTCATCAAATCCCATTAATAAAAAGCATTCTCTAGGTGTTAAATTCCTATAATTACTTTTCCCTTCAATATTACTTTTAAAGTTCAAGACGCCTGAATTAGGATGCCTATCTTGTTTAGTTGTTATAGTTTGTATTGATTCACAAACTATATTATTTCCATCATATATTAATTGATTTTGTTCATAAATCTTTTGTCTTGATGGTGTGTTATTAGGATTATTTTCTTCTGCTTCAAATTTATAAACACTGTTGCTATAATCTAATCTTAAAACTTCTTCTAAACTTATTCTATTTTTTACTATACTCTTAACATATCTTGGGTCATTTAAATTATGATCTTTCTCATACTTTTCTAATTGCTCAATTTTATTCTTATCATCACATAACACACTTATCATATATGCCCTAACTCTTCTTTGAGGCATTCCAAAGTCAGCTGCATTTAATTTATAAACATAGTTTTTTAAATACCCCATATTTTCCAAGCTACTTTTCCAATCTTTAAAATTTTCCTCATGCTTATTAGAAAGTATGTTAGTTACATTCTCCATCAATAAAAATTTAGGTAACTTTAACCCTTCATTTATTCTTTCTTTTAATATTCTTTCCACTTCCCATAACATTCCTGAACGATTATTTGCTGTTCTATCTATACCTCCATTTTCACCATGCCACGATCTAGCTATAGATAAATCTTGACAAGGAAATGAATACGTGAGCAAATCTATTTCATTTGGTAAGTCTTTCCCTTTTACATCTGTTATACTTATAAGGTTTTTGCTTCTTTTTATTGCTAAAAATAAATGTTTAATTACATTAACGTTTAGCTTGTCTATTTTTTCTTTAGTAAGTGGTACTTTTCCATCAGAACTAAAAGTATATTTTTTTAACTCTTTTTTCATTTCATCTATACTAATTCCTTCTAACTCTTCTAAGTTAGGTTCCCCATGGTGTATCATATCATAAGCTATTATAGCACTTATATCCCAATCCATAGTAGCTATTATTTCGTATTCAGCACCAATATTCTTTAAGGCCTTAGCTTGACTTCCAATTCCACTAAAAGCTTCTATTACTTTGAACACAATACTTGTCCTGCCCTTCATTTTTAGATCAATTATTTATTTTATCAAAAAACATATTATTTTTCTAATTTTTTATTTTAAATTAACTATTTTAAAACAAATCCATTATTCTCTAATCTTTCTTTTGTTTTTAAAATAGCTTTGCACTGACTTGTTGTAGGCAATGCTCCAGTCTTTTCAAAATTAGATAATTTCATTAATATATTTTGCTCTCTAGCTGTTATTAATCTTTTCTCAATTCCCCATAAAAGCAATTTATTCCAATATTGTGATCCTATAGAATAAACTTTCATTTCATAATTAAGTTCATTTTCTAACTCTTGATCCTTATACGCTTCTATTTTCTCGCTAACACTTTGCTCTTTAGAAATTAAGGTTTTTATAAAATTTTCACTTATTGTCCAATTTTCTTTTTTTGCTCTATCCCAACACGCTTCTTTTTTACACCATTCTGTTACATTTAATGTAACTCTATCGTCTCTAGTTATAAAATCATATACTTCTTTTGTAGTGATAATTAACTGCTCTTCTAATTCTTTATAAATAGATTGCTTATTCCATATTCTCATAAAATCTATAGTTAGTCCTTTTAGCTTTTTATTTATATAGTTAAATATCACCGCTAAAGAATATGTAACTATATTAGCTCTATATGATTTTATCTCCTTATACCAATCTTGATTTGAAACAATTTTCTCAGTACTTTTAAACAATATAGCTAATGACACTAATTTTTGATAATAAAATTTATTAAAAACAGCATTATTTTCTTCCCATCTTTTACTTATAGTAGTTGCAAAATTTCTCATATTAAATTGTGCACCTTTACTAACTATATGAGGTAAACATTCATAAGTATTTAAGTATTTAGCCAATTCTACTTTTTTAATAACTTGACTTTTAGGATTTCTTTCTAAGAAATTTCTACACTGCTTTTTAGTAAGTTTCATTTGTGATTGTGTATGCTGTCCTCTTGCTCTTTCATAAAACCAAAGAGTTTGAACTTGATTTCCATTCATAGCAGGTGCATATATTTTTCTAGATAATTCTTCAATTCTAATATGATATGGATGATTTGCAAAGAAATCAGCTTCATCAACTTTATTTTGGCTATTAGCACATCTTGAAATTATAGGAATCATTTCCTCAGCTTTCTCATCATCAACTAAGGATAACTTCATAGGTACCATTACCTTAGAAACATCTGCCTTTTCTTGAAGAACTACATTTGCAATTGATGCAGTAGTTTGCCCACCATTTATTATCTGCAAATTAGTTATTTTATCAATAATATTTCCTTTTATCTTGACTTTAGAAGCAGTAGCAGCTATTCCATTATTATAAGCAAAAAACATTTCTGGATTAGTTAGAAGAGTCTTTCTGATATCTTTATTAACTTTTCCCCTGACACTTAAAAAAGATCTAACATTTCCCTCTAATAACCTTGCTCCATATTTTATATAAATATCTGCTAAAACATCTCCTGGTATTGCAGTTAAATATGATTTATAATTTCTTGACTCACAGTTTACAGCTTCAATGCAAGGTAAACCATCAATTTTAAACTCAGAAAAATCTATTTCTATAGGCTCTTTTGCCATATTAGATTTATGAATATCATATATTCTTCTTATATCCCAGACATTTAACTCAACAGGTATATTGCTTATCTCTTTTTTTTCAATAGATTTAATTTTATCACTCATAACTCTGTTAGAAAATATATAAAATCTAAACTTACTTATTTCATTAAGTTTCTCTCTTATAAAACTAGCTACTCCATATCCATCACTACTAGGCTCAAAATTTTCATTTATATACCCATTTATAGAATGAGTAACAAATGCTTGCATTTTGCTATAAATTTTATCTATTTCTGTTTTAGTCAAATTATTTTCATATTCATATTCACTTATAAATATAGAAAAACTTTTATCAGCTTCATCAAAATTATAGCCATCTGTCTGCATTATTTTACCTTTTATTCCTCTTTGTTCAAAAAAACATTCAGTAAAATCACTTATTTCCTCTATTTCTATAAGAGTATCTGAATAATATTTAGCTAATTCTACCTCTACAGTAGTTTCTCCTATTTCAGAAGCTGCTTCAGTATTTTCATTTACATAATCTATAAATTCATTAATTCTCATTTAAAACTCCTACCTTTAAATATTTATCTATTGAATTTATTAAAATTTTATATGATACTTTTACTATTCCGCTACTTAAATCATTTTGTTTTATTCTTGGAAATGTCTCATCAA
>OGGR01000178.1_pt1 | contig 51108 bp, 64 predicted proteins | sample 1571321 | NCBI WGS metagenome assembly OGGR01 (sample SAMEA2582048, study PRJEB24529) | metagenome | biome: Human gut stool | place: China | collected 2011 | reverse complement strand
GGAATGCAGTTGCTGTTTAAGCTGCGCTAGCAGCGGGTTGTCCTGAAACATAATTTCTTATTTTCGTGGCTAAAAGAGCGGCTGACATTTTTACGCGAATATGCCTGCCGCAGCAAGCGCTGTTTCAGCATTTTACGTCTGCTGACATCCATTGCCGAGGGCGATTTTCAGACGATTCATCCAACCGCATAGCCCGCACCAGGCGAGAAGATCGATGGCGGCGGTGCGGGAAAGCCCGCATTCCGTCAATGGGCTTAGGTGGGCGGCGCTAAAACGGTCAGGGGAGCGGGTTAAAAGCTGTACGGACTGTAAAAGCCGGTGCTCGATGACATGCTCTTCTCTGCGCGACTGCGCGTCAGGAACGATACCGCGTAAAGCATCGGCAAAATCCGGACATCGCGAGGCCCAGGCATTGAAGCAGCTGATGCTGCCGTTAATCCGCGCTGCGATCAGCGCCACCTGAGCGGCGAACGGCGGCTGATCGCTGAGGTGGCTCAGGAGCAGCTCCTGCAGATCCAGCGGCGGTTCCTGGGTCGCCAGCAGCGGCGCCAGTTCAAACAGGCCGGGATACTTTTGCCATTTTGCCAGCAGCGACTGACGCTCATCATCGGCATAGCGTAAATCTGAGTCGTCGAGACCGGGCCGCCAGTCGCTCTCTCGGGCAATGAAAAGCGCCTCTGGCGCATCTTCCTGCTGCGGCATCCCGGGGATCCAGCGCACCGGGTAACCCAGCGCGGCGTGAAAGGCGGCGATAGCGCGCGCCTGGAAGCCGATAAAGCCAATAATCTGATTGATAAGAATAATGTCGCGACTGGTCAGGCCGACTTCGTCAAGCTGGCTGCGGGAGAGCGCGTTGATCAGTGAAGGAGAGCTCGCCAGCTGGCGGGCGTATTGGGTAATTTGCGCCAGGCGTCGATTGCTTTCACGCGAGGAGTCCGGGCCGGGAAGCGGCGCCAGGCGGGCTGCGTAGTGATTGCATAGCCGCTGAACGCCATAAACCTGGGCGACGGTCAGCGCCGTGCTAAGCCGGTCATAGGCGCTAAATGTCTGTAGACGATTTACGCTCACAGAAGCGGGGAACAGGGCATCAGCCAGCCGTCTGGCGGGTGCCAGCCAGTGCGCATGCGCCTTAAGCAGATCTTCAGGTAGCGTGAGATCGAGGAGAAAACGATCTTCGACATGGGCGGCTTCAGGGACGAGCGGCAATACATCCACCGGGCAGATTGTTGACTGGGTCTCATGATACCAGTGGTTTTTGCCGTAAACGCGGCGTTGCTCCATGGGCGTTCCTTGTTCGGTATGTGGCAAACCGCCGTTTCGCGGTCATGCTATGCGGAACTATCCTGGCTTAACCCTGGTGCAGGAGAAAATATTGATACGTGCTAACAAATAGCGGATTGGAATAACAGAAGGGTAAATATGCAGAAAAGACCCCTCCTCACGGACGTAAGGAGGGTGAACAGCTTATTTGATTTCCAGCTCGTTCATGGCGGCGATGTTGAAGCCGCCGTCAACGTGAACGACTTCGCCGGAGATGCCGGCAGACAGGTCGGAGCACAGGAATGCTGCGCTGTTACCCACGTCTTCAGTGGTGACGGTGCGACGGATCGGAGTGACCGCTTCGCAGTGCGCCAGCATTTTACGGAAATCTTTGATACCGGAAGCCGCCAGGGTACGGATTGGACCGGCAGAGATGGCGTTAACGCGCACGCCTTCCGGACCCATGGCGTTAGCCATGTAGCGGACGTTAGCTTCGAGGGAGGCTTTCGCCAGACCCATCACGTTGTAGTTCGGGATGGCGCGCTCTGCGCCCAGGTAGGAGAGCGTCAGCAGGGCGGAGCCCGGGTTCAGCATACCGCGGCAGGCTTTCGCCATCGCCACAAAGCTGTAGGCGCTGATATCGTGAGCGATTTTGAAACCGTCGCGGGTAACCGCATTAACGTAGTCGCCGTCCAGCTGATCTGCCGGAGCATAGCCGATAGAGTGTACGAAACCGTCAAACTTAGGCCATACTTTTGCCAGCTCGGTGAACAGAGACTCGATGCTCTCGTCTTCCGCCACATCGCACGGCAGGACAATGTTAGAACCCAGCGCGGCGGCAAATTCTTCCACACGACCTTTCAGTTTTTCGTTCTGATAGGTGAACGCCAGTTCAGCCCCTTCACGGTGCATTGCTTGTGCGATGCCCCAGGCGATGGACAGTTTGCTGGCAAGGCCAGTCAACAGAATGCGCTTACCGGAAAGAAAACCCATAGCTTTTAATCCTTATCGTTATTGCGTATTTTTACTTTAACAATCATCTGGTTAGCGTTGTTATTTCAAAATAACTCAAATTTAGCCGGGAATTATATCCCACTGACGACCCCTTGTGTCACGATATTTTTCTGCCATTTGCCACGGTCTGGCGCGCTTTGGCTACCGTGCGTACAAGAGTATACCATCTGATATTGCGGCGATCTGGGGTTAGCGGCGCTCGATTTCCGCCAGTAAAAGCCGGGCGTCCTCAGAATGCGGGATCAGCTCGCCAGGCGGTTGATTCTGCCACCAGATCCCCGAGCCGGCCTGGTAAATCGTATCCGCCATCCGCCAGTGTCCCCGCAGAACCCATGCGATACCCTCCGCGCCTGGCCGTTGCGGCTCAGCGACGACGCTAACCCGCGAGGCGGCACGCGCGCGCTGGGTCATAATATTGAAATCGAGACCGCGTCCGCTAATGCCTTCGCTGGCAAGAGGCCATTCGCCGGCAAAAGCCCATGGCTGCCAGAGCATCAGGCGCTGAGCAATATTGTCGCCCCGTAGCCACAGCGGCTGGCCCTCAAGAAGGGTGATGACTCGGTCAACGCCGGGAAAAGGAGAAAACGGGCCATCCTTTTCCAGCGTAGCGATACTGGCGCGCCAGAGAAACGGCGCATCTGGCGAGGCAACGCTGACAATTTCACGCGTTTCCCCACCGCCGTTTTTCCACGGCGTGACCGGCAGGGTAGAAAACTGAACCGGAACAATCATCGCAATTTTCGCCTCGGATTATTTACCGTCTTTACGCCAGGCATCGGCGGTCAGCGCCTCGCCGAAATGGCCGGCAATCAGACGTTTTGTCAGTTCGTGCAGCGGAGAGGCCAGTACATCGGCGGTGCTGCCGCGTTCGACCACTTCACCCTGGTGCATCACCAGCACCTGATCGCTGATGTGCTTCATCATGCCCAAATGCTGGGTAACGTAAATGTAGGAGATACCCTGTTTTTCCTGCAGCTCCAGCATCAGGTTAATCAGTTGGGAACGCATTGACATATCCAGCGACGCCAGCGCTTCATCGCAGACGATTACTTTCGGGCGCAGGATCAGCGCTCGCGCCAGGCCCAGACGCTGTTTTTGGCCCGGTGCCAGCATATGCGGATAATAGCTGACGTGGTCAGGCAGCAGACCAACCATGCGTAACGTTTCGATAATCTGCTTCTGCCGCGCCTCGGGTTCGAGGTCGGTATTGAGACGCAGAGGAAAATCGAGGATTTGCGAAATTCGCTGCCGTGGATTGAGCGAGGTCGACGGATCCTGAAAAATCATGCGAATCTTCTGGCTGCGGAAAGAGAAATCGCCAAACGCCAGCGGATGGTCATCAATCAGCAGTTCGCCTGTGCTGGGTTCGACCATCCCGGCTAGCATTTTCGCCAGCGTCGATTTGCCGGAGCCGTTTTCGCCAATAATCGCCAGAGTCTGGCGCTCGCGCAGGGTAAAGCTTAACGGCTTAACCGCCTCTACCGTTTGCCGGTGAAACCAGCCGGTGCGGTAGCGAAAGGTCTTACTCAGATTGCGTACTTCAAGCAATGTTTCGACCATTTCACTCTTTCTCCATGTTCAGCGGGAAGTGACAGGCATAGAGGTGGTTGCGCGCGCCCACCAGCCGGGGCGTTTCGATACATTCACGCTGGGCGTAAGGGCAGCGCGGCCCGAGCCGGCAGCCGATAGGCAGCTGTTCGAGCAGCGGAATAGCGCCCGGCAAGGTATTGAGCCGACTTTTGTGCGGCATGGCGCTGCCGAAATCGGGAATCGCCCGAATCAGCGCCTGGGTATAGGGATGATGAGGAATCGTCACCAGCTCCTCGCTCGGCGCGGTTTCCACCGTCTGCCCGCAGTACATGACGTTAATTTTGTCCGCCCATTTACTGAGCATCTGCATATCGTGACTGATCAACAAAATCGTGGTGTTGTTGTTTTGGTTCAGCCGCGTCAGCAGGCGGATGATTTGCGCCTGTGTTGTCGGCTCCATGGCGTTAGTCGGTTCATCGGCAATCAGCAGCCGCGGCTGGTTAGCCAGCGCGATGGCGATCATGACCTTCTGACACTCACCGTCCGTCAGCTCGTAGGGGAAGCTGCGCATCGCATCTTTATGGTCTTTAATCCCCACGCGGTGCAAGAGCTCAATGGCGCGCCGCTTGCGCCAGCCAAAACGCTGCCACCAGCGGCCTTTAAAGGTCCAGCCGGGGATATTCTGCGTGAGTTGTTCGCCGATACGTTCGGAAGGATCGAGACAGGATTGCGGCTCCTGAAAAATCATCGAGACGTTGTGGCCCACCAGTTTACGCCGCTCGCGCACTGAGAGACGCAGCAGATCGATATCGTCGAAACGCATACGGTCGGCGGTCACCCGCCAGTTGTCTTTGGTGACGCCGCAAATCGCTTTGGCAATTAAGCTTTTACCCGAGCCGGATTCTCCGACCAGGCCGCGAATTTCCCCCTCAGCGAGGGTCAGGCTGACGCGATCGACGGCTTTCACCCAGCCTTCGTTGGTTTTGAATTCAATGGTTAAATTTCGGATATCGAGTAACGGCATTATTCCACCCCGGCGATAATTGCGCGGCGGATCCCGTCGCCCAGCAGGTTAACCAGCAGGACGCTAATCATAATGGCCGCGCCCGGCAGCATCACCGTCCACGGCGCAACGTAAATCAGCTCCAGCGCGTCGCCGAGCATCGCTCCCCACTCCGGGGAAGGTAGCTGAGCGCCGAGGTCGAGGAAACCCAGCGCGGCGATATCCAGAATCGCCATCGAGAGCGCTCGGGTGATCTCCGTAACCAGCCCAGAGGTAATATTTGGCAACACCGCGAACCATAAAATATTCAGGGTTGACGCTCCGTCAAGGCGGGCGGCGATAACATACTCTTTTTCCAGCTCGTCGTGCACCATGCTGTAAACCGAGCGTACCATGCGCGGCAGAAGCGCCAGCCAGACGGCGAACATCGCGTGGCTGAGGTGAGGTCCGGCGAAGGCGACCACGATGATGGCCAGCAGCAGTGACGGGATCGACAGCAGGGTATCAAGAATATGGTTCATTACCGCCGAGCGCAGGCCGTGGGTCGCACCGGCAATCACACCAAGCACCAGACCCAGTAGGGTAGCGCCCAGCGTCACCACAAACGCGCCGCCGACCGTTGGCGCCGCGCCGCTTAGCAGGCGGCTAAGAACGTCGCGGCCCAGATCGTCGGTACCAAGAAAGAACGAGACTTCGCCGTAGCGCGACCATGACGGCGGCAGCAGTTGATAGCCAAGGAACTGCTGATCGATACCGTAAGGCGCGAACCAGCTGCCGAAAACGCACAGTAGCACCAGCGCCGCGCAGCCGTACAGGCCGATCATAGCGGTAGTATCGCCATAGAATTTTCGCCAAACGGTGCGCAGCGCACCCGGCGGGCGCTTCTCCAGATAGACGCTATCGTAGGGCATATAAACCTGTTTTATGTTTGTTAGTCATGATTGATGTCTTTTTAGATTATTCAATACCAGCAACATGTTACTGCCATTTTGTGCTTTAAAATTCTTTGTTTTGCATTAATTTGAAGGTTATCAATTTACGTATAATGTGTACACTGATGTGTATATCATCTTCCGGAGTGTACACATTGCTTACCGACACAAAACTAAGAAAAGCTCTTGGCAAAAAAAGAGACAAAATTGAGGTCATTTCAGACGCTCACGGCTTGAATGTCAGGTTGTCTACTTCCGGCAGTATAACATTCTTTTATCGTTACAGATGGAACGGGAAAGCCGTTCAGCTGACGATTGGCGATTATCCAACCATATCATTATCTCAGGCCCGAGAGCGCCGGCAGCAGTTCAGGGCGTGGTTGACGGAAGGACTGGATCCGAGACGGAAAACAGTGCTGGAGAAACAGAAAAAAACAGAAGCGCTGACAGTTAAAGAAGCGTTCGACTACTGGGAAAAGTATTACTGCATTCCAGAAGGACTGGTCAAAATAAAAGTTAATCGCCGGGACTTTAATAACCATATCGCTCCTGTGCTCGGTGACATGATCGTTGACCAGACAACGAAGGCACACTGGCTAAGACTTTTTGATGATATGGGAAGAAGGGTGGTTACCGGTCAGATGCTGGGTTTAATGCAGCGTACATTCCGTTTCTGCTCCAATCGAGGGGTTATTAACGTAAACCCTATAGAAAGCTTAAGGCGTTCTGACGTTGGGCTTACTGCTGCGGTTAAAGATCGCTGGTTAAGTGACGAAGAAATCAAAACCGTCTGGAATACTCTACCGGAAATGAAGTACAGGCAGCAGCTGATTATGAAGTTTCTTATCCTGACCGGTTGCCGGAGTACTGAGATAAGAACAGCTAAATGGGAATGGTTTGATTTCCAGGAGGGAACCTGGACTATTCCAGCAAGTGATTACAAAACCGGTAAGTCAGTAAGGCGGGCGCTACCTGAAGCGGTGGTCAAAATGATGAAGACAGAAAAGGAAACATCCGTCTCAAATCATGTTGTGACACTGTCACGATACAAAGGGCCAGAAGACGATCGTCCTCCGTTGCAACCCAACGTTGCCTTATTCTCGGCTCAAATCATAGCCAAAACGGGAATGAAAACGTGGTCGCTCCACGACCTGAGAAGAACAATAGCAACGCGCCTTTCTGAATTAGGCGCGCCGCCACATGTGATTGAGAAATTGCTTGGTCATCATATGTCAGGGGTCATGGCGCGGTATAACCTGCATGATTACCTGGATGAACAGCGGCATTGGCTTGCTGTATGGCAGACTCATCTTGAAAAGCTGATTGGTCAGCCTCTGGTTTGATACCCACGTTATCTTCCCAGGCCAGAAGGTCTGAAAGTCTCCACCTCTTAGGACTGCCGTTTATTTTCGGCTTGGGGAATGGCTGAGAAAAATAAGCCGGCATCCGGGAGGGGGTACTCCAGAAATACAGCGTGCTGCGTGAAATTTTGTACCTGGACAAAACGTCATCGGTTATCAATATCTCATCTTTAAAATGCGATGTGTTATTCATAAAAAACCCTTAATTAGATTGTCCTGGCAGATGCTGCAGCCTGCGTGCGCAGTTCATTGCTGTGGCCACATAACTGCATTTTCTGTTTACTACCTCAACCGTAATCTTTGAGCCATTAACCTCAATGGTGTAGGTCCGCTTTGTCTTCTGACGTCCATAATCGCCGTACAGCTCAACGTGCTTCGCCAGTGCCGTTTCGCATGCCTGGCGTCCGAGAGGAGATTGCTTGCTTCGGTTTATTAGTCGCATAAACATTCCTTAATCGGGAGGATGCCCCTCCCAATCTGGTTAGCTAACGTATTCCGGTTTCATGTCGTCCAGGGTGATGCGGAACTGGTCATACAGTTCATCACCAAGATGGCGTTTGGCGGCGGTGAGGGTGCCTTCAGCTTTAGCAAACAGCTCGGCAGCTTCAGGTTCGCCAGGCTTTGGCAGTGAGTTGATCGCAGCTTCAGTCTTGTTACGTGCATCAACGAGGTAGTAGCGCTTCACTGCCTTGTTTTTCAATTCAGTAAAAAGTGCCGTACCCAGTAATGCTTTTTGCGATTCGATATCTGCGCGAATGGCTTTGGCTTGATCAACGGAGCTTGCTGTGTCAATCCGATCACGTAGTTCGTCGGCAACAGCATCAATGTTAGATGCTGATTCCTGCGCGCTGGCAACAGCGCCTACGGTACTGGTTATCTCATTCAGCGTGATTTTTTCTGTCTGGGCAGGGTTGATTATCTTTTCCTCGCGCTCGTCAATCTCATCTGCAGTATAGACGCCCAAAATTACATCCGGGCAGTACAGCCGCGCCCAACGTTTAACGGCGAGATAAGCCAACTGCTGACGGGGATCTGTCGCCCAGAGTGTTGAATTGCGAACCTGTGCCTGCGAAAACATCAGGACAAGTTCGCGAGGTTCGGATTCTCCTTTGAGCGTTGCCCAGGCGCGAACGCCCACACCAGCTTCATCTTTCAAATTCCAGCCCGGAGCGATGTACTTCTTGTTCTGGTTGCTTGTCTTTTCTACGAAGCGCCCAACGATATTCTCCCATTCCCCGAACCATTCGAAGTGGATTCGATCCTTTGTTGGCGCCATGGTGTTGATTACCGCATTCACTAGTTGCGCTTCATAACCAAGAACACCTGAATTACCCACGATAAAAGTTTTCTGCGCCACTGCGAATGGGTCCATGCCCCAGCGTGCAGCCTGCATTACAACAGCCATGCACGCATCTGGTTTCCCGCGATAATGCTCGGGCACGAAGTTCCCACTATTGGCCATTACCTCCGAGAGTGTGCGCAGGCGGTTGAACAATTCCCCATTTGTCAGGATTGAAACGTTGTCGATCTTCTGGGTCTGGTTGTCAGTAGTTGCGACTAAATTGGACATTGTTTTTCCCCTTATGCCTGTACGCGCAGCGCTTCGAGACGGCGCACATCAAAATCGTTAAGTTCTTCGGCGTAGTCTTTGGTAATCGGTGCTGGCCATTCGCCAGTGTCGAAACCGTTAGCGATGGCGCGCATTGCTTTGCGGTATTCCAGCATGCCGAGCTCCAGTAGCTCTTCGGATGCCTCGATAATGGCGATCCAGTGGTAGTTCTCGTCTTTGTTGACGAAAATCCAGAAGAACTGATCCAGCGCTGCGGTTTCGCAGTACATAGCCGCGCTCAGGTGGTAATCGCGTTCGGTGATTTCCCTGTGCAATTTCGCGCGCAGGCCTTCCTGCTTGATGTTCCACATGCTGATGGTCTTCAGGTCCGCACCAATGCGCAGGCCGCTCATGTCTATCTCAAGGTCAGGGCGCACGCGAACTTCCAGCCCGGTTTTCTCATCAATACCGAAATAGCTCACCTCGACGGCGCGGCTCGGATGCTGGAGCAGCTTGCCTGCGGTAGGGTGATTCAATAGTGCTTTCTGAATGTCCAGCGCAGTGCTCATCTGCTGGCGGGTAACCAGTATTTTTCCTTCCGGGTTTTCGCGCCATGCATCCAGCAGTTCGTCGGCAAACACGGCATCCGGTTTAACCGATTTCACGGCCTGAATCAGATCCGTTTTAGTGCCTGATACTTTCAGCGGCTGCGCCTTCTGGGCCTCCTGAGCGACCATGTCAGGATTGATAATCGCCAGTTGCTCTAACAGGGCATCACGGCTGCCGCTGGTTTTCACCAGGGCGGGCAGAGTGGCGTTATATTCTTTGATGCATGCCTTCATTTTGACAGCGGTAACTTTCTGGCCTTCTTCGATGCGCTGAAATTCAGCGGGTAAGGCCATGTAGTTTTCACCTGTTTGGGTAACGTCATCACCCATAGGAACCGGCTGCGGTAGTGTGGCGTTGTGCGCCTCCAGTTGCGCCTTGATGTCATCAGCACTCAACAGCGGCGGAAGCCCGGCGTTGTACTCGTCGATAAATGCGCGGATCGTCGAAGCCGTGGTGAAGGCGCCTTCCGGGATTTCCGGCTCGATGCTGAATTCTTTTTCCAATTGTTCGGGCTGCAGCGCCAGCGCATGGACCAGATTGCCCATATCCAGAACAGGGGAGCGCGTTTTTTCAATGACTTTCGAGACGTGACGCTTTTCGAAATACATCAGAGATATACGGGCATCTTTAACCTGAGTCGAACTAATGCCGTTCGCCGCGTGGTAAACCTCGTTCGGTACACCTTCATAGCGGCCAGGCTCGAAGTATTCTGGCCATACTGTCGCTGTAAGTTCCTGGTCTGGTTCTTCGGCGGAACCTTCAGGCTTGATTGTTGGTTCCTGGTCCTGCAGAACCGCAGCGGCCAGGTCAGGACAGCGCTCAGTTAAAATTTTGCGTGCGTTTACGGCATCTGTTTTTTCAGCATCTGCATTAGCGCTTTCGCCTGCCGGTACCGGATTATCAGCTTCGTCTTTGACCTGCTGAGCCTCTTCCATCTGCACATCGCTGGTGGCCTCTTCGTTGTCGCATTTTGGGGCAGGAGAGGCCATAAGGCCTTCAATGGAGAACACGGTGGTACTGATCCTGGCGATTTCAGGCTGCCTCTTTTTGGTCAGGTCTTCGTGAACCCATTTGGAATCGCTTGGGTCGCTGATGCCTTCGACGTATTCACCACGGTCAGCAGCAAGTTTCCTGTCGACATCCCCCCGGGTTAAATCTGTACTGCTTGAGTGACGGCCAGCACGTGGATCTTCTTCCCACTCCGGATAGCCTTTTGAGCGCTCGCCGTTTTCATACATGCCATTAGCCGCAAGCCAGTTACGAACCATTGCCCGTAGTTCTGACGTGCTTTCTTCGCCATTCCATTTAATGGCCCGGGTGACGCCGAATATGCTATTTGCGTCGTAATCGAGAATGTCTGTAGTTTTGCTCAGAATCTTGACCGCCTTAACATGCACATCCTCTTTCCTGTCTACCAGGTCTTTGGCACCGATGAGTTGAGGGCGGCTGATTTTTCCCGGCTCTGCATCCGGGTACAGTTGAGCAATAGCGATCTCAATAGCCAGATTCGCGATATTCTGCGTTACGGCGCGTTTATAGCGTTCGGGTATAGCGTGAGGGGCAGCATGGGGAACTGCTGAAATCTGATTGCCAGCTGACCATTCCCTTGTAAGGATGCCGCGATCGATAGCATTGGTTTCGAACCACAATTTCGCAAACTGTATACGCTTGCCAAGTTCGTGGCGCTTACCTTCAGGGAAGACCTTTTTATTCGCGCTAGTAAATTTCCACAAAGCTGGCATGTCGTATTTCTTTATTTCAGGAATACTTTCAGCGGCAAGAATGAGATCCTGAACTGCCGAATTATCTGTATCCATTTCTAAAGCGGAAAGGCGCCCGCGATGCGGGATGCTGATATGGTAAACGTGGCCTTCTTCTGCCATGTACTGTGCCAGCAGCTGAATGCGGAAGGGCATTTCTGCGAGGTTGTAGCGGGAGTTTTCATCGCCTGAAACCGCATCGTCGGAAGCAGCAGAATTGTTATCGTCTGAATCATCGTTAACGATCTCATCTTCAACAACGGTGGTTGAATCAGCAACAGCCCCCGGGATAACCTGCCAGGTGCGCTGGTCGTCGCCGAGCTGATAGCGCTTGCACCATTCAAAATCCAGAACACCTTCAGCGGGCAGGTCATTAAATACCGGGAAATCGGTGCGAATGGGTTTCAGGTAGTCTTTGCCCCGCCCGGTTTCGATCTCTGCATCTTCCAGATCAACATCTAACTGCAGCTGCGCGCGAGCTTCAGATTTTGCGGAACGCCAGATAATGGCATCGGCTTTACCCGATTTTTGAGTTGCCTTTATCAGATAAAAATATTCCATGTGATAGCCTCAATTTTGGGTGTTAGAATCCCCGGGCCATTGATAGCGCCCATTGGGTGTTCATTGGTTTTGGTAATTTCCGGTGTAACTTTGGTCGGTGGCACCGGACGTACAGCCCGCTTCGGCGGGTTTTACGTTAGGCCTCGTTGGCCATGGCGTCGTATTCGCCACAACGTTTCGAGCAATACGTTCTTTCACGTGGTACTAACTGCGTGCCGTGAATGATGAGAATGGTCATCTTCACAACTTTTCCTTCCTCCAGTGCCTTGCGGCAATACGCACATCGTTTCTGCATAACGCCTCCTACATCTGTGCGGTGAACCCGGCGGGGTGTTCAGCCAGAACGCCTTTCAGGGGCAGGCATTCGCCCTTTACACCTTGTTCAACTGCGGCTTCCTGACATGCTTTCTCGCTGTCGTATACACCCAGCAAAACATCCTGATTACCGCCAATTAGCATGCCGACGGTGATTACCAGTGCGAACATTGTGCTCATCAGTGGGTACCTGCCGGAACGAGATAGGGCGCAAGCTCCCTTGAGTAAAAGGGCTGACGGATAAAGCGCAGATTTCCCTGCGGTTCATGGAAATAGGTTTTGCGAACATGGTCGTATGAAACAGACCAGGGCGCGCCGGTGCGCGGATTACGCATTGGTATTGCGCGACCGCTGTTTGGAACTGGATTAGCCATAGATACCCCCCGCAATGCATATGATGAATAAAACCCAGAAGGTGAATCCTATAACTGCCGAAATGATCAGGGCTCTGATGCCTTGCTTACTCATTTCAACCTCTGCCTTGTCGCCGGCCAGCGGAACGTTTATCGGAGCAACGCAGCGCGTTGTTGATGGAGTAAATTAAACAACAGGTTTAAATTTGCGTCAAGTCTATTTTCAACTTGTAGTTTAATTTTGATCGATGGGCACAAAAAAAACCGGCTAGTGCCGGTTTCTGCTTCTACGCAATGGGCTAGGTCTACTTCTGTTCTTTCAGTTCAAGTAACTCTCTAAAAAGAGACGAGTACTCACTCACTCTGCTGTTAAAAAGTAGCAGCATTTCCTTTTGCGCCGATTTTGGCATCTGACGGAAAAGATGTACAAGTTCGATCTCAGTTGAAGATAAGTCCCCAACTATACTAGATGGTGCTCGCTCTGGATCGTAATCAAGAGAGCCGAAAGGGAGACTGAAATCGCGTTCAATACGCCTTGCGACATTGTCATTGATTGATTTCTTTCCAGAAAGGATTTCTTCAAAGAATGGGTCATCTTCTATCTTAAGCGAGCCGTTCTCGATATATTGTTTCAGCCTTTTCATTCTGACTTGTTCAATAGTCAAAATGTCATTCGGATCACCATTCAAAAGCCAGTCGATAGAGATTTTGAGGACGTCCGCAATCTGCTGAGCAGACTCTCTCCCCAGCTCTCCCCTGGAGAACCAGTTATTCACAGCTTGCGGAGTCACGCCAACCCTTCTAGCTAATTCTGACTTACTCATCTTCCTGGTTTTAAGCACCTTGGTAAGGCGATCAGAAAGCATTGGCGGTTTGATGTTTTTTTCTCTCATATCAAGATTATAAACAAATCGTTTAACACCCGAAATAAACTATATGTTGAAATTTCTTTGACTGTTATTTAAACCTGTTGTTTAATTGTCGTGTTTCTTCACAGGAGTCACCTATGAAAGCTCTCGACAAAGCCATAAATATTGCAGGGAATGCCAGCAAGCTAGCTGAAAGTTTAGATGTTTCAGCTATGACGGTTAGTCACTGGAAAAATAGAAATTACGGCGTGGTACCGCAAAGCCGCGTTCTCACTATCTTCAAAGCAACCGGAGTGACGCCACACGAATTGCGCCCCGATTTGTACCCGAACCCTACCGACGGTTTGCCGCAGGATCAGAGGGTATAAATATGCAAACACTTCCCTTTCAACAAAATACCGGATTCAACCCCGGCGCTCTGATAAAGCGAAATCAGCCGCGAGTGGTAGACCATGACGGCATTCGTTCCGCCGTTCGCGCCTGGGCGTCAGTTGCAGGTCAGGATGTTGTTTCCGCATACATCATCGAAGAGTGGCGCCAGCAAGGCGGTGACGGGATCGAATTTCCCGAAGACCTTAGCCGTGCCCGGCAGAAATTATTCCGCTATCTGGATAACCAGGTCGAATCGGATAAATACCGCGAGTATGTGCGTCTTCTTTCGCCGGCAATCATGGCCGTTCTCCCGCTGGAATACCGCAACCGTCTAGTTCCTCATGACGATGTTTTATCGCGCCTGTCTTCAGCAATTAAGGAGTGCGCCGAAGCAAAGCAGGCAGTGATGCTGAATGCGCCAGAGCACCAGAAATTGAAGGAGGTAAGCGAGGGGATAGCTTCGCTATTCAGGCTGATGCCTGAGCAGACAGGAACGCTGATGACAATCGTGAGCTCGATGCTGGGCGTGATGTAAGCGAGGTATCCATGAATCATATCGAATTCATTGAGAAGAACGTTCGCGAGGAACTGCTTCGACAGGGCTTCACGCAGGCAGTGGCTCAGGGGGGGGGCATACCAGGCGGTCGATATGTACAAGCGGATGTCACAGGCAAGCCGCAAAGGGGGAATGTTTGACGATGTTATGCGACACGCAAAGTTATGGGCTGAGAAGCAGACAAGTGCAGCTGAACGCCGGGAAGCAAAGCGCACCGTGCGAAAGGGCAGCAATCAGACTGGTTTGTTCTGAAAGGGTGAAAGCCGCGGTGCTCGAACACCAACGGCTTTCTTATGCAAAAACGAAGAGGTAATTGCGAGGTGAGTATGTCAGGAACAAGTGTTGAGGTAAACATCCAGCCAACTCACAAGTGTTCTTTCTGCGGGGTGAGTAATGTCGAGTTTACAGGCGTTTTAATCGCCGGACCCGGCGTCTCTATCTGTCAGAAATGCGTCTTTCTGTGCGTAGAAATTGTTTTTAAATACGCCGAAAAGACCGATAAGCCAACGTCATAAGTTCAGGGGTATCTATGCGTGACTATGCAACAGTCGCACCGCAATTCTGGCTAGGAAAAACAGGTCGTGAACTGCGGAAAAAAGGCGCTGAAGCGCAGGTGGTCTCGTTCTATCTGATGACCTCGCCACACGCAAACATGCTCGGTTTGTATTACCTGCCAATTCTCTATATCGCCCATGAAACAGGCTTGGGCTTTGAAGGGGCTTTGAAGGGGCTTAAAAGCGCCATCGAAGCGGGATTTTGTAGCTATGACGAGGACACCGAGATGGTCTGGGTGCATGAAATGGCCGCCTATCAAGTAGGCAAAGCATTAAAGCCTGGTGATAACCGCTGCGCAGGGGTCAGGAGTGAGTATGCATCACTTACTGAAAACCCTTTCCTTTCATTATTTTACGAACGTTATAAAAATGACTTCCATCTGAATATCAAACGTGAAACGCGCCAAGTTTTGAAAGGGGCTTCGAAGGGGCTACGAAGCCAAGATCAGGAACAGGATCAGGAACAAGAAAAAGATACAGATCTTTTGGGGCATGGCTCCGCCACACCCCCACGCGGTCAGGGTCAGAGCGAAGGCGATAACCCTGAACCGAAAAAAACATACCCGGATGAGTTCGAGTTGGTTTGGTCGATTTATCCAAAGCGGGCAGGGGGAAACAGCAAGTCCGATGCGTTCAAGGCGTGGAATGCCCGCATCAAGGATGGAACAGCAGCTGAGGAAATTTACTCAGGTGTGGAGCGCTACGCGGCTTTTGTGAAATTTGAAGGGAACCTGAACACGCAGTACGTGAAACAGGCGAAGACGTTTTTCGGTCCCGGTATGCATTTCAGTGAACCGTGGGCGATTCAGCAGCCGCCAGGCGCACGAGATCCCAATCAGATTTCGGAGCCTGACAAAACCATCCCATCGGGATTCAAAGGGTAGCGATGAAAAACATTGTTGGTACCGGCAGCGCGCTGGAGCGGCTGAAAAAACTCATTCCTCCTGGTGTAGAGCCAAAGTTCGGCAGTGTCGACGAGTGGCGAGCCTGGCAGGCTGAGGAGGGACGCAAACGCTGCGAGGAACTGGAAAAACAGAACCAGCGTACACGCTCTGAGAAAATATTTGGCCGGGCAGGTATTCAGGATTTGCACCGCAACTGCACGTTCGCAAATTACCAGGTTGCAGGTGATGGGCAGCGTCGGGCGCTCACAATGGCAAAAAGCTATGCGCAAAATTTCGGTTCAGGATTCGCCAGTTTCGTATTCAGCGGCGCGCCGGGTACCGGGAAAAACCACCTGGCGGCAGCTATCGGTAATCATCTGCTGGCTGGTGGCCACTCTGTGCTGGTGGTGACCATCCCGGATCTGATGTTGCGTGTTCGTGAGTGCTATGACGGCGGGCAGTCGGAAGCGTCATTACTGGACGATTTGTGTCGTGTAGACCTGCTCATTCTGGACGAAGTAGGCATTCAGCGCGGCAGTAGCGGCGAAAAGGTCATTCTGAACCAGGTTATCGATCGTCGCCTGTCGTCTATGCGACCAGTCGGCATTCTGACCAACCTGAACTACGAATCGCTGACGGAAACCCTCGGGGCAAGGATCCTTGACCGTCTCCAGATGGACGGCGGCATGTGGGTAAATTTTGACTGGAATAGTTTTCGCAAAAACGTACGCCATCTGCGCGTCGTTAAGTGAGGGATGTATGGCAAGAGCAATATCAGCTGCAGAACGCCGGGAGTATGTCCGCGCAGTGATTCGTATCACGAAACATCAGGGGCGCCTGACGACCAACGACGCAATGAAAAAACTGGGGTTAAGCCGCGATACCGTCCTGAAGTATTTCCGCGAGGCGGCGGCCAGCGGCGAGGTTGTTCGTCACGGACGATTGGGGTTATTTCGCGACCAGCGCGCCGTCATCGACTTTGACATGCAACGATTCGGCATGGCGCCAAAGGTAGCGATCGGGATGAATTACAGCCTGCTTGGCAGTCCTGTTTTTCAGCGAGTTTTAGATGTTCAGGAGGCTATTCATGGCTAAGAATTCAATCGATGTATACGGTGCCAGCGGCAAAACAAACGTGCTCAATTTCGAGCCTGAAAACCTGCACCTGGTCACCGATAAGACCCACCCACTTTACGATGAGCGTGTACACCTGCCGATCGAGGAAGGGATGGTACTGAACATTGCGGAACTGGGTGTACTGGAGCCGATCATCGTCTGGAAAGACCCTGAAACGGGGCTCACCTGCGTAGTTGTTGGCCGCCAGCGCGTAAAACATACCCTGGAGGCAAATAAACTCCGTCTGAAAGAAGGCAAAGAGCCACTGCTTGTTCCTGGAGTCGTTAAGCGCGGATCAGCAAATCAGATGGCTAAATACATGGTCAGCGAAAACGAAATTCGCCGACCTGATACACCGCTTGGCCGGGCTAAAAAAATGTCAGACGCGCTCGACCGCGGACTCGATGAGGACGACATTGCGGTGTTGTTTGGCTGCAGCGTTCAAACCGTTCGTGCAACGCTCTCCCTTCTCGATGCCACCCAGGCCGTCCGGGAAGCAGTGGAGTCGGGCACAGTTACCGTTACCCAGGCACGTCAGCTGGCATCACTGAAACCCGAAGAGCAGCGGGAAAAAGTGAAAGAGATTGAATCTGCGACCGCTGGGACTACCGGCCATGAAAAAGCCAAGCGTCAGCGCGCCGTGCTTGGCGAAACTAAGTCACGTCTCAAATCACGCAAAGAAATCACAAAAGCCCTTGAAGCTGCCAGTGGTGAATACGCTGATGCACTGCGCTGGGTGCTCGGGGAGGTTGTATGAGCAAACAACGTAAATGGCGTTTCGTCGCTGAAGGCGCTGAAAAACAACAGGGAGGCTCTTATAGCGGACAGCGCACAGGGTTCTTTCAAGTCTGGTATGTCACTGGCGGTGATGGTGTGAAGTTCCGCCGTTGCCCTTATACGCCTGGCGGCTGGAAGGTCCAGAAAAACCGCACAACGTATGACGATCAACCTGTTGAATATGCCGTCAAAAATCCTGAAGACATTTCAGCCCTTGATGCATTTGTTGGAGAAAAACCATATCCGGGATACGGGAGAGTTCAGGCATGAAAATCAAATGCATAAAAGACACCGAGGGATACTGGACTGAGGGCGAAATGTACCCTGCCCGCATTGTTACTGGCGGTTTTGTTCAAGTTGGTGACGATGACGATCCCAAAGGGGAAGGCTGGAGCGCTGCACCGATGGAATATCGGGAAGATGGTTCGATCGTTTATCAGGTCGGTGGGATTGAAGGCGAAGTTCTGTTTGAGGAGAGTGCAGTGTGAAATTTTCTAAATTCTCTGAGCTGATGACCCGTATCTGGTCTAACCCACTGACGCAACGCCGTGACCCTGCAATTACGATCATCATCCATTCGCCAGGCGGTATCGGAGCAACACCTTCCGTCGAGGTTGAGTCTATTCAGGCTGGCTTCGACTGGGACGCCGGGCAGGTGCTGATTTGCCCGGTGCAGCCTCTGACCACGCTGACGCCTGAACAAGTTGCGGATATCACTGCCAGCGTGCGCCGAGGCCAGTCCTGGCATGCCTTTGAAGCGTACAAAAAACACAAAGCCCAGCTTGAGAATGCAGCGATTGAGAATGCGAAAGTTGCTGGGCAACGCGACGACCTGCTTGCGGCTCTGGTTTCTCTGTCCGCTGTCGCTCGCCGCTATCTGCCTGACTATGACGAACATCCTGAGGTACAGAAGGCCGACGCGGCCATCGCCCGGATTGAAGTGGAGGTAAGGTAGTGGAGCCTTCACTGGAATATGCCTGCAAACGCATTCAGGAATTGGAAAGCCTACTGCTGGTGGACGTGCCTGAAACTGTATGGCCAGCTGAAGTAGCGATGGTCCTGTCAGAAGTAGAAAACGCCGGGGAACTCCCGGCACACCACCAGCGCCGCCTGCAGCACCACATCAACCGGATGTGGCTGGAAAAAATGCCGGTACCGTCAATTATCGCCGCGGCTCGTTCGCTGGCCAGCGTCATGGAGAAATACGCGTGAGAGAGAGCGAAATCATCGTTGATAACTTTGCTGGTGGCGGCGGAGCCTCAACAGGCATCGAGTTGGCGATTGGGCGCAGCGTGGATATTGCGATTAACCATGACCCGAACGCTGTCGCGATGCACACTAGTAATCACCCAGACACGCTGCATTACTGCGAGTCGGTTTACGAAGTCAGGCCACAGGTTGCGACCGCTGGCCGCCCGGTAGCACTGGCGTGGTTTTCACCAGACTGCCGTCACTTTTCAAAGGCGAAAGGAGCTAAGCCTGTCGAGAAAGCTATCCGCGGACTGGCCTGGGTGGTTCTGCGCTGGGGGCTGGATGTTAAACCCCGAGTGATGAAGCTGGAGAACGTTGAAGAATTTAAAACGTGGGGGCCGCTGCTCGCTGGTGAAATGCGTCCAGATCCTGCCCGCGCTGGCGAAACTTTTGAGGCATTCATTGGCATGCTGACCACTGGCATCTCAGCGGATCATCCGGCGCTGGCCGAATGCTGCGAATTTCTGAATATTTCGCTTGATAGCGAGGATGCAGCACGGCTGGTAAACGGTTTGGGTTACACCGTTGAGTATCGCGAGCTGCGCGCATGTGATTATGGTGCACCGACCATCCGTAAGCGGTTCTTCATGGTGATGCGCTGCGATGGGAAGTCGATTGTATGGCCGGAAGCCACTCATGGAGATCCGAAATCACCGGCGGTGCTAGCTGGCAAACTGGCACCATGGCGCACAGCTGCGGAATGCATCGACTGGTCCATCCCGGCGCCGAGCATCTTTGATCGCAAAAAGACGCTGGCGGTCAATACATTGAAACGTATTGCGCGCGGCATCCAGCGTTTCGTTATCGACAGTACTTCGCCGTTTATCGTGAAGTGTAATCATACCAGCACCCGGGCGCGTTATGACTGTTTCAGAGGACAGTCGCTGGATGAACCGCTGCAGACGATCACGAAAACCCACGGCTACGCAATTGCGGTACCACATCTGACAAAATTCAGAACAGGGGCCACCGGGCAGCCAGTTACCGAACCGGTACCGACAGTGACCGCCGGCACGTCAAGGCGCCCGGGCGGGAATGGTCACGCTCTGGGTATTGTTGAGGCAGAGCTGGCGCCGTTCCTGGCTGGCAATGGCGGCAGCGAGTACCAGGCTAAACCGCGCCCGATCGATAAACCCGCCCACACAATTCTGAAAGAGTCGCGCGCCTGTGTCGTCGCTCCGGTTATCGCCCGGCAATTCGGTGCCAGTGTCGGCCACCGTGCCGACGAACCAAGCGCAACAATCACCGCGGGCGGCGGAGGTAAATCGCAGCTGGTTGTGCCGACGCTCATTCAAATGGGATACGGGGAACGGCCAGGGCAGGCACCTCGCGTGCCAGGACTGGATAAGCCGCTGGGCACCGTTGTGGCTGGTGGTGGGAAACATGCCGTAGTTGGTGCGTTCCTGGCAAAACACTACGGAGGGAATTATCAGGGCGCCGGCGTGGGGCTGGATGAGCCAGCGCATTCAGTAACGACTGTCGATCACCACGCATTAGTCGCTTCTCATCTGGTTAAACTGCGCGGTACTTGCCGTGACGGCCAGCCTACTGACGAGCCGATGCCGACTATCACTGCCGTCGGCCAGCACGTAGGGGAGGTTAAAACGACTCTGGCGGTCGAGGATTACGACGAAGAGCGCGCGCAGCAGGTGCTGGCGTTTCTGCAGGAATACTGCGGGGAAGATAGCACCGGACTGGTGGAAATTGGCGGGGTGACTTACCGAATCGTTGATATCGGCATGCGTATGCTGCAGCCACACGAACTTTACCGGGCGCAGGGCTTCCCCGAGTGGTACATCATTGACCAGGATTACCGCGGCGTGAAATACGCGAAAGATAAGCAGGTTGCGCGCTGTGGCAATGCCGTCCCGCCGCCGTTCGCCGAAGCGCTGGTTCGCGCCAACTTACCCGAAATGTGCGTGAACAGAGAGGAGCAGGCAGCATGACTTCCTTGACCTTAAGGCAGCAGGAGGTCCTGGACCTCCTGATCAAATATCAGCGTAAACATGGTTTTCCGCCTACAACTTACGAACTGACCGGCATGCTGGGGTGCCGGTCCCCCAATGCAGCAGCAACACACCTTAAGGCGTTGGAGAAAAAGGGTGTTATCACAAACACCCGCGGGGTTTCTCGCGGTATCAGTATCACCACTTCGCTGTTGGCCAGAGAAATATCGGTCAATCTCAACAGCATCGTAAAAGTGAAACTTAATGAAGTTTCCCTCAGGCATTTGGAAAAACAACACGAGCAGAATCGAATCCAGCACCCGGGGATCTTCGGGGACTTTTCGCCACCGGTAACAGACGAAAATGGCTATACGTCAATGACCCTGTGGAGCCTCATGTCTGACCTTGGCCCGCTCTGCTATTGCGGAGGAGATGTTCCGTTTGAGTTGAAAATAGTGCTGGAGGCAGAATGAAATTTATTCTTCCATTCCCACCCAGCGTGAACACCTACTGGCGGTCCCCAAATAAGGGGCCCGCAAAAGGTAAACACCTTGTCAGCGCAGCCGGCCGTAAATTCAAACATGCAGTACGGTCAGCGATCATTGAGCAACTGCGTGCAATACCAAAACCATCTACCGCGCCAGCAGCGGTAGAAATTATTCTCTATCCACCAGACTATCGCCGGCGTGACCTGGACAATTACAACAAGGCACTTCTTGATGCTTTGACTTATGCCGGTATCTGGGAGGACGACAACCAGGTTAAGCGTATGGCTATTGAATGGGGTGAAATCGTCAAAGGAGGCAGGGTAGAAATCACCATAGTCTGCTATCAAAAAGTGGTGGATGTATGTACAGCTGTGGGTTGAAAGATTTGCGAGTTGGCAGTAATGTCGAATGGTGCAAACGAAACGGGCGTGCAGGCCCTTTCGTCACTTCAAAGTGTATGGAGATAAATATGGCTAACCATGTTATGGGCGTAGCTACGCCTGTCGATAATCAGTTGCATCAGGTAATTCCGGTAATGCAGGGCACAATCGGCGATCAGAGAGCTTCGTTGGTAAGCGCCAGGCGACTGCATAATTTTCTTGGGGTCGGTCGTGACTTCAGCAACTGGATAAAGTCTCGTATTAGCCAGTACGGTTTTGCTGAAAACATCGATTATACAGTTATCGCCAGTTCTGGCGAAAACCCACTCGGCGGGCGCCCGGCAGTGGATTACATGGTCACCATCGATATGGGTAAAGAGTTAGCGATGGTAGAACGCAATGAAAAAGGTCGTCAGGTAAGGCGCTATTTCATTAGTTGCGAGCAGCAGGCAAAATCAGCGATAAGCCATACGCATCCTGATTTTTCCAACCCGGCGCTGGCTGCCAGGGCGTGGGCTGATGAGTATGAAGCCAGGCAGAGGATTGAGGCTTTAAGTCACCGGCAGGCTCAATATATCGATCATCTTGAAAACCTGTTTACCGACGGCTTATCCCCAGTGCAGTTCTGCAAACGTCTGAATGGTGTCAACGTTAGTAAAGTCAGCGCCTTCCTACAGAGCGCTAACTGGCTTTACGATGACAATCCTAACGGCAATCACGCTCAATGGCGTGTCAGATCTCAGGTCAGGGATAAGTATCTCACCGAGAAGAGCACAAAAGTTTCACCGAGCGCCGCCGCCAGTTTCACAACATACCAGCCCGTCCTCCTGCGCGATGGGGCTGTTTGGCTTTATCGTAAGTATCTGAAGGGACAACTGCCGATGAAGCAATCCTGGAATGGGGAATATACCCACGATAAAGAGCTTTCTGGGGGCATTCAGTGAGAGCATTACTGACCCCTGAAGTCGTGTCTCGTCTCGGTGTTGTTCTTTTCAAACCCGGTCGTGAATTGATGCCTCTCTTTACCGGCGGCCGTGTCCTGATAGAGCGTCAGCCAGAGAAGATGAAAACACTGCCCACTGGGCGGATCGCCGATGCACGTCAGCCGCTTGCAGAAATGGACATTCTGCGTTTTTTCATGAGGGATGAGAGGGTTATTAACGCAGTTGGTGGAATTAACGCTCTTGAGGCCTGGCTTCTGCGACATGTCAGAGAGTGCCAGTACCCGCATTCCCACTATCACCACCATGAATTAGTGACTATGCGGCATCCGCCTGGCGCCATGGTTGTCTGCTGGCATTGTGATAATGAATTACGTGAGCAGACCACCGAAATGTTGTCAGAGCTGGCTTATCAGAATCTGGTTCAGTGGGTGATTGAAAGGGTGCTGATCAGCCTTGGATACAATAAGGAGCGCGAATTATCGATGGCGGAGCTCTGCTGGTGGGCTGTGAAATCCGGCATTGCTGACGCAATAACCGAGACGATGGCGCAACAGGCCTTAAGACTGCCTGAGGAATCTTTCCTGTCCGTTTATAAGGATAGCGATATTGTCCCGTCATTTGCTGCAGGTGAAATCCTTCAGGATCTTGTTGAGGGCATAGACCTGGCGGACGCCAGCGTACTCATTGAGCAACCTCAGATTGAAAGTAAACCCACTCTGAGGCTTAGTGTCGATCCGAACAGCCCCGAATCATTTATGCGCCGCCCAAAGCGCCGGCGCTGGACCTGCGAAGTTTACACACGTTGGGTTAAAACTCAGCCATGTGAATGCTGTAGGCAACCATCAGACGATCCACACCATATAATAGGGAATGGTCTGGGGGGAACTGGCACCAAGGCCCATGATCTCTTCGTGATACCACTGTGCAGAGTGCATCACGATGAATTACACGCCAATACATCAGAGTTCGAAAAGAAATATGGCACTCAGTTAGAGCTGTGGGCTCGTTTTCTGGATCGGGTAATGGGTATCGGCGTCATTGTAAAAGCTTGAGTGTATGGAGTACTGAGCATGAATATTGAATCAATTCCCAAATTTTTCGCGCCCAAAGGAATGCATATTTCCGATAGCGGTCGTGCAACCGCCAGCGAGCAACTCACTGTGACAGATGTAATGGCCGCACTGGGGATGACCCAGGCAGAGGCAGGAATAGGCCTGTCAATGTTTTTGGGTAAAGCTGGAATCAGCGAACACGACAGAAAGGCATCCGTCAGTTGGTTGGCTGAATATGCAAAATCAAAAGCGCCTAGATCAATAAGAAAAGCAGCAGGGAAGAAGTTCCCTCTGTGTATGCTGATAATAGCTCGGTTCGCTTATAACGACTATGCCTCGTCTGCAGCTGACAGCGTAGATTGCAGGAAGTGTTCTGGTTCAGGCTTCATAAAAAAAACCTCAATGGTGGAAAAAAGCCACTACACAATGAGATTACCGCAATGGGCAAAAGACCTCAGGCAGTCACCCTCGGATTTTGAAGTAAAACGTCAGGTGGAAGAGGTTGACCATGTTCTTTGCTTCAAATGTGGCGGCACCGGGAAAATCAGCAAGCGATGCCAGTGTGGCGGTACGGGAAAAACCCTGGACCGTAAAGAGTCAGAGCTGCAGGGAGTGCCTGTCTACAAAGTGTGTAAACGTTGTGAAGGCCGCGGTTATAGTCGTCCTAAGTCTTCAAATGCTTACAGGGGTATGCTCTCTGAGCTGCCTGGTCTGCCAGAACGAACCTGGCGATACAGCTGGAAACCTTTCTATGAAAGTCTTGTTACAAAATGCTTTGAGGAAGAGAGTTATACCGACTCACAGCTTAAACGTGTGACAAATGTGTCTGATTTGATAAATATCGCATAATTTAGCGACACGTTACTTGCAAAGTTGCCGCTTTTGTGTAATTTTATCTATAACGATGGGCTTTGTATGTTCAACGTTGATTAACCCGCCAGCGAGCGGGTTTTTTTATGGGCTAAAATCGATAAAATCTTCTTCTCTTTCAATTAGTTCTTGCTGGATACCGTCACCAGAGTTATCTGTATGTTACACCACTTATTTGAGGTAAAAGACATGCTAAATCAGCAAGATATGACGGAAACAGCCAAGGCTGTTTTTGATGAGTTAAGTGACAAACCGGCTACGGCTGGGGAGATTGCTCAGAATACTCACCTGAGCCGCGAACGCTGCCAGCTCATACTTACGCAGCTGGTAATGGCGGGGTTATCTGATTATCAGTTCGGATGTTATAAGCGCCCCCAGTAATGGGGGCTTTTGCTGTGAAAATGGGCGGCTGGTGGGTGTTGTAGCACCCGACCAGCCATCAGCTCATGCTTTCAGGTCACAAGCTAACCACGGCCCACTGCTTTAGCGCAAAAGCAAAGTGAGCCTATCAGAGTTACGCTTACTGATCTATGAAAAATACTGTAAAAATATCCAGTATTGAATTAATCAATGCTGATTGCCTGCAATACCTCCCATCGCTACCCGATAACTCCATTGATCTTATTGTTACCGATCCGCCTTATTTTAAGGTGAAGCCAAACGGCTGGGATAACCAATGGAAGGGGGACGAGGACTATTTACGTTGGCTGGATAGCTGTCTGGCACAGTTCTGGCGAGTGTTAAAACCTGCCGGCAGCATGTATCTGTTCTGTGGGCACCGCCTGGCAGCGGATATTGAGCTGTTGGTGAGAGAGCGGTTTAACCTGCTCAACCATATCATCTGGGCTAAGCCATCAGGGCGATGGAACGGCTGCAATAAGGAGAGCTTACGCGCTTATTTCCCGGCCACTGAGCGTATCATTTTTGCCGACCATTATCAGGGGCCATACAGGCCCAAAGACGATGGATATGCCGCAAAGTGTAATGAGTTAAAGCAACACGTCATGACGCCTTTAATTTCTTACTTCCGGGATGCCCGGGAATCTCTTGGCGTGACGTCGGCCCAGATTGCAGAAGCCACGGGTAAAAAAAATATGGTTTCCCACTGGTTTGGCCTTAGCCAGTGGCAACTGCCGAATGAAGCCGATTATTTGAAGTTGCAGGCTCTGTTTCAAAAAATCGCCATGGATAAGCACTCACGCAACGAACTGGGAAAACCTCACCACCAGCTTGTCGCTACCTGGCAATCGTTGAGCAGAAAATATTCTGAACTCCAGCAGGAGTATTACCGTTTACGGCGACCATTCAGCGTATCGGTCACAGTGCCATATACCGACGTCTGGACTCATAAGCCTGTTCAGTTTTATCCAGGTAAACACCCATGTGAAAAGCCTGCGGATATGCTGGAGCAGATAATCACAGCGAGTAGCCGCCCGGGTGATGTTGTAGCTGATTTCTTTTTTGGATCAGGTTCAACGCTCAAACAGGCTGCTCTTCTCGGGCGAAGGGGACTAGGTGTCGAACTGGAAACCGGGAGATTTGAACAGACGGTCAGTGAAATGCGTAATTTGCTGGAGCACCAGCCACCACAGCCAAATCCCTTACCTTAGGGCTTAACCGGGCGTAAGCCGCCGGATAAACGTAACCGGCACTTAAATGGCTGCGGGGCCAGCGTCTGAAGCGAATCCCGATCACGATGCGAAAACTACATGTCCCAGCTGTGCGCAAAGTGACTTAAAGGCAGGGCCACAATTTGAATCTGCGACAACTTAGGTTGGTCGCTCCGTATCAGTAAGCGGATCCATCAGGCTCGCATTCGCGGGCCTTTTTCGTATCTGCGCCACGCTCGGCGTTATTTAACCACAGGACCCTTACCAGGAGTAGGCATGAATCTATCTCTTGAAACGGTTAGGACCTTTTTTTCATACGATGAAACTACGGGCATCCTTTATTGCAAGTCACCTTTTGGGAGTAAAAGTCCTGGCGACACTCTTGGCGTCAAGACTGATACTGGGTATTTAAGGGTATTCTTCAATGGAAAGAATATACGTGTGCACCGAATAATTTGGGTCTTGAAATACGGTGAAATTCCGTCAACCCTTGTTGTTGATCATATTGATGGCGACAAGTTGAATAACCGTATTACAAATCTCAGGCTCTGCACACAAAACCAGAACACTCGCAATCGACGGATACACAGCAATAACGCAGCTGGACTTAAAGGGGTCTATTTCAACGATTCCCCCCGCAATAGAAAAAAATGGATTGCGCAAATAAGTATTGCAAAGAAAAAAATTCGACTTGGTCGCTTCCACACTAAAGAAGAAGCGCACAGGGCGTATGTAGCTGCTTCCAGGCAGTACCATGGTGATTTTTCATCTATTTAAGCTCATAGCCGCCTCGCTCGGCGGAAAAATCAAAACCACAACTTTTCAGGGTGAGCCAGGAGGGACGGTATTACGTCGCCTTGTGGTTACCATCCCTGAGCGTTGGCTCACCACTAAAGAGAGACGTAATTATGTTCGGTATTTTTAAAAAGAAAGCCCGTAAAGCCGTTGTTGAAGTGAAAAAAATGGAAAACCGCGATGCCGTAGAAGCCACGGTCTGGGGAGCGTACTCGATTGCATACGCCGATGGCACCTGCGATGCAAAAGAGATTGCAGTGCTTGAGAAGACTATTTCGGCCCTCCCTGCATTTGCGCCATTTGCTGGTGAAATTGCCCAGATGAGTTCGAATATTCGCGCTCGCTATGAAGCATCACCACGTTCAGCCAACGCTCAGGCGTTGCGCGAACTGGCTGACGTTGCCGGGACGGATGACGCTGTCGATGTTCTTTGCCTGTGTCTTGATGTAGCTGATAACGACGGCATCGGGGAAGAAGAAGAGAAACAGCTGAAGAAAATTGCCCAGGCTCTGCAACTTCCTCTGGACCAGTACCTGTGATCGGTAAACTTCGCTGGGCCGCAGCCGGGGTGCTTTTGTTTCTGGTGGTTGCTATCGACTTCACCAGCAAAATGATGTCAATCCTGGCTGATGGCGTGCTGGTAGCCGGGGTAATCGCTTTGCTCTGGCCCCTTATTAGAGCCAGTGATTAGCACTGTGCAAAAGGCATCGTAATGGTGCCTTTGACAGAGTGTCAGTTATTGACGCCGCCTATGACTACATCCTAAATTATCCGTGTGGTGAATCCCCCTATGCGGAGGGGCGTCCAACTAATAGAGCGAAAGCCCTGTGAATACCGCGCGAGTAATGTCTGTTGGGGCATGCTCACCGGGAGGCACCCGGCACCACACCTAATAAAAAATGATGATAGCTGTAAGGCCCACTTCGGTGGGCTTTTTCTTTGGGCAAAAAAAAGCCCGCATGGTTTCATGCAGGCAAGGCAGTTACATTTAGATTTTGTCCCGGTATATGTTTTTTTGTCCGGAAGTCGAAAGATACTGTCTCGAATACATTTTGTAAATAACGGATTCAAATCACAAGGCCATGCATTTGCGTGGCTTTTTTATTTGTGCCACCAGAGCATCATTCACTCTGTGCTTTGTCGTTAATCCATCTGGCGGCCATCCTAAAGGACTATCTGCTGAGTTCTTTTTTCAGAGGTTGCATTTTCTTCAGTACCTCATCTGAATTAGTGACTAAGAAACCCGTCGGGAAAAATAGCATTCCATCGGATGGATGTTCATCGTGCCAGTGCTTCGTGGTGGCCATCGTATGAGCGTCGAGATAACTGGTGTAAGCATCAAGGAGAGCGTTTTTCCTGCGCCTCGGGGCGTAAGGTAGCAACTGGTTGAAATCAGCATCGCTGATAAGCCTGAATGGATAAGAGCCTCCTTCAATAGCCTCAATTTCGCTTAGCAACTTTCCCAGCAGGGGCGCGGATTGCTTCCTGAACTCTGTCTTGCGTGACGAATGGTTACTGATTAGTGACGGAATAAACAGCCCTAGCAGTGTCAGTATCACTCCGATTACTGAAATAATTTCCATGAGATTTCCCTATGCCTGATTTTATTTATTTAATTTTACCCGTAGTGGGATTCGGGTTTTCTTGTTTTGGTCTTGGTTACATCCTCGGCTACGTGCGCGGACGAGACTGAACAAGAAGAATAAATCCGTCTGATAGGGCGGTGAACCCTGATATTTTCACAGTGATTTTTCGTGGCTGCTATCTGGCGGCCATTCATACAGGCCCACTGTCTGACGGGCTCATAACCCAACCCGGGCAGGTTAAACAGCGTGGGATTTGTCACCCCGCAATCGCTAACAGGGCCGCCTATTCCTTTCTCGCACATCACCCCGTTAAACCGGAGGTGAAACAATGGCAAATCGTATGCAAGACAAAGAGAGCATGGCTGGAATAACCTGGCTGGCTCTGCTGATCATTGCAGGTTGGGGCGGCCTGGTCCGATTCCTGATGGATGTGAAGCAGGGAAAAGCAAAATGGAGCTGGATAAATGCTCTTGCGCAGATCGTCGTTTCGGCATTTGCCGGGGTTATTGCTGGGTTAATAAGTATCGAAAGCGGGGCAAGCATTTACATGATTCTGGCATCTGCTGGGGTTAGTGGTGCAATGGGTTCTGTAGCCCTCACGTATTTCTGGGAGCGTATTACCGGAGTGAAAGCGCAATGACAGCAGATCAAATTATCGAGGGAATCCTCGGCAAAGAAGGGGGTTACGTAAATAACCCGAATGACAAAGGCGGCCCAACGCGCTGGGGTATCACGCAGACTACCGCCCGCGCATATGGTTACGCAGGTGATATGAAGGCGTTACCACGGGAAACCGCCAAAGCCATTTACCTGTCGCAATACTGGACAGAACCGAAGTTTGACCGCATCGCCGAGTTGTCGCCAGCCATTGCGCAGGAGTTATGTGATACCGGCGTGAACATGGGGCCGCGTGTCGCAAGTACATTCCTGCAGCGCTGGTTATCGGCGCTGAATATGCAGGGCAAGCCATATCCAGACCTGAAGCCGGACGGCGCGATCGGCAACATCACTATTGCAGCGCTGAAAAGCTATCTGGCCGTCCGCGGCAAAGATGGCGAAACCACGCTGCTGAAAGGGCTGAATTGCAGCCAGGGGGCTCGCTATCTGGAGTTAGCCGAAGCGAGGCAAGCTAACGAGGCTTTTCTATACGGCTGGGTTAAAGAGCGGGTGAGCATATGAAGATGATTATTTTCGCTCTGCTGGCGCTGGTGGCCGCGCTCGTTCTGTTGCTACTGCGCAAATATTCCCGTCTGGAGTTTGTTGGGCATGCCCGGTTGCTGCTGAAAACATGGTCTGTCCGCCTGGGAGCTGCCGGTGCGTTGGTCGGTGTATGGGCCCAATCATTTCCGGACGCAGCTCTTCATGCCTGGGCGATGTTGCCGCCGGATATCAAGGGTATTTTGCCGCCCAACATTGTGGCGATGATTAGCCCGGCGCTGGTGGTGCTCGCCATCCTCTCTCAATACGTCAGACAGCCAAAGCTGAAAGAAAAAGCCGATGAGCAGCAGGAGGCGCAATGAGCCTTGAATTTATAAGCGGGTTGGTAGTCGTTCTGCTTGGCTTAATCGCTGGCGCATTTGGGTTAGGCCATTCACGCGGAACCAGCAAGGCAGAAGCCAAAGCCGAGCAGCAGCGAACCGAAGAACACGCCGCTGCTACCGTCGCCGCGGCAGAACGCCGGGCTGATGCAACGAAAGGGGCCAGTGATGTACAGGAAGACGTTAAGCGTATGGGCGATGACGATGTTGATCGGGAGCTGCGCGAAAAGTTTACCCGCCCCGGTAGTCGTTGATACGGCCTGCAACTGGGTGCGGATCATTTACCTGACTGACCACGATATCGACGTGCTGGACAAGCAGACCAAACGCGACATTCTGGCGCACAACAAAGCAGTGCAGGCCAATTGCCCGCAATCAACCGAAAAGGCTACGAAATGAGTGAAGCAAAACCGCAGAACGGCACCACAGTAAAGGGCTACCGCACATTAACCGCGGGCGACATTGAGCGCATGAACCGCCTCAAAAGCGTCAGCCGCCACTTCTGTAGTTTGCTTGATACCGAGCGAGGTGAATTGTTGGCTGTCCGTAATGGCCCGGCAATGTTAAGTGCTGAGCAGGCTCGGGAGATTGATGAAGCTTTGCGCTGCCTGGCAATCGCCCGCACCAAAATGCAGGAAGCCTGTATGTGGGCTTGCCGAGCTGAAGCGCGTCCTGATGCTGATTGCTGAGCCGTTTCGATTTCTGAAGCCTAAGAGTGTACTTAAGCTTCAGAAAAGTAGTCGATCAGTTACTTGATAGGTTTACTTTCTGAGGGGAGGAAAATATTTCCGCAGTATGGGCAGATCAATGTTATATCGTTTTTAATCCTTGACAGGCTATATGTGGACTGGCGAGAGCAGTGAGGACAGGTGCTTTTTACAGGCCTGAGTGTACGTATCTTGTCTTTGAGCATAGACATGGTTTTATCCTCGTGAGTGATTGCTAACCATACACCACAGGACAGTAAATAGCTCACTTTTTAACCTTTATTTTTTTGAGACTATTTTGTTCGTACGGAAGATGGCAACGAACGATTAAATCTAATTTCGTCAGTGCAAGGCCATTGCACCTGTTCGAAGGCGAGTGAACCGGCTAATGTTTTATTTTAAAGATTTTCATCGTGTGAGTGTGATGACCCCTGGCAGGATAATCATCCGTCTGGCCAGACTAATTGAATAGCAGTTATCGATTAACAAGAAGAACTGCCATTATTGTGTGGTTGCTGGTATGAAAAAAAATGAAACACACTACTCTCATTGCACCTCCGTCCCAACACCAGTCTGTCGGGGGTCAGTTACTCGTTTAAGTGATGCTCTCCCGGATGGCTCCTGAGAGTTTATTTAATCGATAACTGTGCATGACAAAAGGCCGCATATCTTTTGCGGCCTTTTTCATAGCCATCACAAAGGCCACCTCAGGGTGGCTTTTTTAATGGCATTACGGAGCCGCTTTCCGAAGTGGTTTGATAAAGCCTCCCACTCGCATAGAGGTACGACATGGTCGAAATCACAGACGCCCAGCAGATTCGCCTGAACCTGCTATCCACCCTGAACTATGACACTGCCGCCGCAAAAGTCGCTGTAGGGTTTGTTCAGGATAGTCCGCTTAAGTACCAGTTATTCATCCAGCAATACAGTCGCGTCACATCAGAGACTGAAGTGGTTGCAAAGACGATGAAAGCTGTGCAGGAAGCAACTGAAGCGCTGCCGCTCTTCGATACGAGCGCTGAACAGTCCAGCTAGGCATTACAGCAGGCATTCACTGAGTGCCTGCTGTAATGCTCAAGGAACGAAAACATGCACAAAGAACCGCGCATATATGGCAGCAAATGGGACCGTGAGCGTCTTCTATTCCTTCGTGCGCACCCCTTATGCGTCATGTGCCACGAGCAAGGCAGGGTGACAGCGGCCACGGTGGTTGACCACATCATCCCGCACAAACTGAAAGAGGCTCTGCGCTCTGGTGACAGCCAGGCAATAGCGAAAGCGCAAAAGCTTTTCTGGAGCCGGAAGAACTGGCAAGGGCTGTGTAAGCAGCACCATGACTCAACGAAGCAGCGAATGGAGAAGCGCGGCACTGTTATCGGCTGCGATGAAAACGGTATTCCGCTTGATCCAAATTCTCACTGGTTCAGATGACGTTAATTCCATAGGGGAGGGGCGGATCAAAAGTTCAGAAGTCTGACCCGAAATGACCGCCGCCCATCCTTTTTGTGCACAACCGCGAAATGAAAAGTTTTTTTCCGGGAGGTTCCGATGGCAGGAAGACGCCCGAAACCGACCCACCTCAAAGTGGTCTCCGGCAACCCGGGCAAACGTAAACTCAACGATAAAGAACCGACTCCGGCGCGAGAAATTCCAAGCCCGCCGGCGCACCTGACCGACTGGGGAAAGGTTGCCTGGGGAAGGTTGACTGTTCTCCTTGACGGGATGGGGGTGTTAACGGTTGCCGATACCTTAGCCCTTGAACGGCTATGCGATATTTACGCTGATATCCTTCAGTTGCGCGATACCATCGCAATAGAGGGAAGAACCTATACCGTCCAGACCGAGGGTGGTTTTCTTATCAAAGCTAACCCGGCCGTTTCGATGCTGGCCGATGCCGACCGCCGTTTTAAAAGTTACCTGGTTGAATTCGGTCTGACGCCAGCGGCAAGGACGAAGGTGAAAGTGAATGGCGAAGACCCCGAAGAGGACACGCTCGACAAGTTCTTCGGTTGATCCAGCAACCCAATATGCGATGGATGTAACCTCGGGCAAAGAACTGGCTGGTCCTGACATACGTAACTCATGTCAGCGCCACCTCAACGATCTGCAGTCATGTCATGCCCGTGGTCTGCACTGGGATGTTGAGGCGGCGCAACGCTCGATTGACTATTTTGCTAAAGTTCTGAAGCTCAATGGTGGTGATTTCGAAGGCGAGCCTTTCGTGTTGCTGCCATGGCAGTGCTTCATCGTTGGATCTATTTTTGGCTGGAAAAACGCCAGAGGTTTTCGCCGGTTCCGAATGGTTTACGTGGAGTCCGGGAAGGGATCTGGGAAATCCCCTCTGTCTGCGGGTATAGGGCTTTACTGTCTCACTGCGGATAAAGAGGCGCGCGCTGAAGTTTATGCCGCTGCCACGAAGAAAGACCAGGCAATGGTCCTTTTCCGTGATGCGGTGGCGATGGTTGATCAATCTCCAGCTCTTTCCGCACGTATTCAGAAATCAGGTGGTGCCGGGAAGGAATGGAACCTGGCTTTTCTTCAGTCTGGTTCCTTCTTTCGTCCAATCAGTTCAGATGACGGGCAGTCCGGCCCGCGACCACATTGCGCTCTTATTGATGAAGTTCACGAGCATAGAAGCAATCAGGTTGTTGAAATGATGCGCGCAGGCACTAAAGGCCGCCGGCAGGCACTCATTTTTATGATCACGAACAGTGGACACGATAAAACCAGCGTCTGCTATGACTATCACGAATACGGTAGAAAGGTATCTGCCGGTTCGATAGAAGATGACAGCTTTTTCGCCTTCATTTGTTCTCTGGATGAAGGCGACGATCCTTTCAAGGATGAGTCCTGCTGGAAGAAAGCTAACCCTTCGCTGGGTCACACCTTTGAAGAAAGCTATCTTCGTGAGCAGGTGACTCAGGCCCGCGGGATGCCATCGAAAGAGAGCATCGTCAGACGTCTTAACTTCTGTCAGTGGGTTGACGCGGCTAATCCGTGGATGAGCAGTGATGTCTGGATGGGTTGTGAGGAGAGCTTTGATCCAGATGAACTGGAAGGTGAGGAATGCTATGGCGGTTTAGACCTGTCCGGATCGCGTGATTTGACGGCACTGGCGTTGTTTTTTCCAAAACAACGTAAGTTGCTGGTGGAGTTCTGGACCCCGAAAGATACGTTACTGGAACGGGCCAAAACGGACCGGGTACCTTATGACGCCTGGGAGCGAGATGGTCACATCCACACCACACCTGGCAAAGCAGTGAAATACGGCTTTGTTGCCCAGCGCATTGCAGATCTGACTCAGAAGTTTGATATCAAGGCCATCGCCTTCGACCAGTATCGCATTAAATATCTTGAGCCGGAGCTTGAGGAAGCATCTGTTTCTGTTCCGTTAATCCCTCATGGGCAAGGGTATTACAAAGCGAAAGATTCCGGGCTGTGGATGCCTCACTCCATCGAATTGTTTGAAGAGTTGCTTGATGACAGCGTCATTATCATCAGGACGAACCCTTGTCTACGCTGGAATGCGGCTTCAGCAGTGACGGAGGCTGATCAGAAAGAAAACCGAATTTTTGCCAAGAAAAAAAGTACCGGGCGTATCGACGGCATTGTAGCGGGAGCTATGGCAATCGGTGCCTCCGAAGGCTATGAGGATGATTCTGGCGATATCGACGACTTTTTCAGTAATCCCATCATTGTGTGAGTCACCATGAATAAAGAGAAGAAGCCAGGCCGGATAAAAAGCGCCGTTCGCCGGTGGCTAGGCGTACCCATCTCCCTTACCGAAGGTGAATTCTGGGCTGCTTATGCTGGTGGGCAGTCCGCAGCAGGCAAATCCGTTACGGTTGATAAAGCCCTGCAGTTATCGGCAGTGTGGTCATGCGTCAGGCTGTTATCCGAAACCATCGCGACGTTGCCTGTTGGTTTTTACGAAAAAACGGCTGATGGTCGCCAGAGTGCAAATGATCACCCGCTTTATGAGCTCCTCCATAATCAACCGAATGCTGACATGACCGCTGTGGAGTTCTGGGAAATGATCATGGCCAGTCTGCTTTTATGGGGGAATGCTTACGCAGAAATCGACCGTACCGGAAAGCGTATTACCTCGCTTGTACCGCTCAGGCCAGAAAGGATGAAGGTTGATTTAAGCAAGAGCGGAGATCCTATTTATACCTACCGTGACTGGCCTTCAGGTACATCCCGGAACATTGATGAACGGGACATCATGCACATCCGTGCGTTCAGCACCAATGGTGTCATGGGCCTGTCACCTGTCAGTTATGCCCGGCAGACACTTGGTCTGGCAATGGCAACAGATGAAGCCAGCGCCAAAGTTTTTAAAAACGGTATGCGGCCCAGCGGCGTTCTTTCAATGGATCAAATCCTGAAAAAAGAGCAGCGCAATGAAGTACGTGAAAGCATGGTCGAACAATTTTCAGGCTCCATGAATACCGGGAAAATGATGGTTCTTGAAGCCGGAATGAAGTTTCAGCCTGTTGACCTCAACCCGGAAGACGCCCAGATGCTGCAGTCCAGAGCATTCAATATCGAAGAGATTTGTCGGTGGTTCAGAGTATGGCCGGGGTTGATTGGACATAGCGCCCAGGGGCAGACGATGTGGGGAAGTGGCGTCGAACAGATGCTGATTGGCTTTTTAACGTTTTCACTTCGTCCATGGCTGACCCGTATTGAGCAGGCGATTCGTAAAAGTCTCCTGGCGCCGGGAGAAAGAAATAAGTACTTCGCGGAGTTTTCCATCGAAGGTCTCTTACGTGCCGACAGCGCCGCCCGTGCCGCTTTTTACTCAACGATGACTCAGAACGGTCTGATGACCCGCAATGAAGCACGGCAAAAAGAAAACCTTCAGCCAAAACCTGGCGCTGACCAACTAACCGTTCAATCCAACCTGCTGCCGATTGATCAGCTTGGCAAGTCCGGCGACAGTGAATCAGCCAAAAACGCATTGCGGGAATGGCTTGGCATTAAATCAGAGGAGACGCCGGAATGTACCGGAAAAACGCAGCCATGAAAGTAAAGGCATTCGACTTCGACATTAAGGCCGTCAACGATGACGGCCTTTTTTCTGGGTACGGTTCTGTCTTCGATGTGGTGGATAGCTACAACGAAGTCGTGGCGCCGGGTGCTTTCCTCGAAAGCATCGAGGAAACACGGGCGAAGGGGAGAACGTTCCCGGTTCTCTGGCAGCATCGCACCGGCGAACCCATCGGGAACTGGGACATCTCGACCCTGAAAGAAGATAAACATGGGCTTTTTGGTGAAGGGGCTCTGTGGCTTGAAGACGCGGCCTACGCGAAAACCGCCTGGCGGGGCATGAAAACCCGTGCCATTACCGGCCTTTCCATTGGCTATTACGTCCGTGAGTCAAATTACGATGAGAAAACCCGGATCCGCACTTTAACGCAGCTCGACCTGGTTGAAATCTCCATTGTTACCGTGCCGGCCAATGATGATGCGCGTATTGACGTCATTAAGTCGAAGCTGTCACACGGTGATCTTCCTTCCTTACCTGAATTTGAGAAGTTCCTGCGAGAGGCAGGTTTCTCGAAAAGTCAGTCCGCCGCGGTCGCCTCCCGCGGACTGTCCTATCTGCTTGACCGGAGTGAGTCCGGGGGCGAAGACGGCGAAACCAAAGCGGCTATTGCGGCGATGCGCCAGCAACTGAGCCAGTTTTCTCTCCTAAAAATTCTCTAAGGGATTTATATGTACCAGAAAAAATCGGCTGACGATCAGCCACAAAGTATTGGCGAAATCTCCTCCCAGCTCACCATGGTGATTGATCAGGTCAAAAACTTCGGCGAAGACGTGAAGAGAAAAATGGAGGCAGGAGAAACCGTTTCGCTGGAACTGAAACAAAGAACGGACGAAAGCCTTAATCAGATGAACGAGCTGAAAGAACGTCTCACTGAGCTGGAGCAAAAAGGTGCACGCCGCCCGAACGATGCACCTGCACAGCGAAAATCGCTCGGTGAGCTGGTGGTCGAAAGTGAAGAGTTCAAAGGCATGGACAGTTCGGCTCGTAAGAGCATCCGCGTCAAGCTGGAACAGAAAGATATTATGAACGTGCCGGCGACTACGGGCACTGGCGTGAGCGCAACAAACAGTCTGGTGGTCTCCGATCGTGTTCAGGGCATTATCGCCCCGCCGGAACGCACTCTGACCATCCGTAACCTGCTGATCCCCGGTAATACTGCATCCAACGGTATTGAATTCGTTCAGGAAACGGGATTTACCAATAATGCTGCAGCTGTGGCGGAAGGTGTCCTGATGCCAAAATCAGACATTAAGTTTGAGCTGAAAAGTGCGCCGGTACGTACCATTGCGCATTATTTTAAAGCGTCCCGTCAGATCCTGGACGATGCGCCCGGTCTGGCCAGTTATATCGATGGCCGTGCTCAGTATGGTCTTCGCTTTAAAGAGGAACAGCAGTTGCTGAGCGGCGATGGCACCGGCGCGAATATCCTCGGTATTCTGCCGCAGGCAACAGAATTTGCTCCAGCGCTTACCCTGTCCAACGCCACGCCGATCGACCGTCTTCGCCTGGCTGTTCTGCAGGCCGTTCTTGCAGAATATCCGGCGTCTGGTTTTGTACTGAACCCGATTGACTGGGCCGGCATCGAGTTGACCAAAGATAACGAAGGCCGCTACATCATTGCGCAGCCGGTCAATGGTGGTGTTCCACGTATCTGGGGTCTTCCTGTTGTGGAAACTCAGGCTATGGCGCAGAACAACTTCCTGACTGGAGCCTTCAACATGGCTGCGCAAATCTTCGATCGCATGGATATCGAAGTGCTGCTCTCCACTGAGAACGAAGATGACTTTATTAAAAATATGGTCACCATCCGTGCGGAAGAGCGTCTGGCATTAGCAGTTTATCGTCCGGAAGCATTTGTCACCGGTAATGTAACCGCTTCTGGCGGCTGACAATTCAGGGCCGCTTAGCGGCCCTCTCTTTCTGAGGAGATTGTGATGGCCAGAAAAAATGTGGCTGAACCGTCTGTATCCGACGGTAAAAATGTGGCGCCAGAACCCACTGAAGCCGGGACTATTCAGGTTCAGCCTGTCCGGCGTTTTATGGATGGCGATATTTTCAGAACGCCTGCCGATGATCCTTTTCATGTCTCTCGCTTACGTGCTGCCGAGCTCAAAGGTAACGGGCTGGTGACGATAGTTGGTGAAGTCCCTGATAACAAAATGAACCGCGCCCCCGAAACCAAAGGTTAATGGCTATGACGGTAATCGACACTGAAACTGCCATGGAACATCTCAGGCTGGATGATGAAACCGATAAAACGATAGTGGAGGGTTATCTGGCCGCTGCGGAGGATGCTGCTATGCAGTTTCTTAACCGACGCTTTTTTGCTGACCAGGCCGCGCTGGATAACGCAATTGAAAATGAAGGCGCCGGCGATCGCCCAATTATTATCACGCCCTCTATTCAGAGTGCGGTTCTTCTTATACTGGGCTGGCTGTATGAAAACCGCGGGGATGATCTGGGTCATGATATCCCTGGCCCTGCGCGTTGGTTGCTTAATCCCTATCGCATCGATATGGGGGTATAAAAAATATGGCCTGCGAAGGGTGCCGCCGTCGGCGTGAATGGTTAAAAAAGTGGACGAAAATTGCCTATGAACGAGCAACAGGTAAACGCGCTGATAGCAGCGCTGAGCGAACAAACAGCAGCACAGAGAGAGCAGACGGAAGCGATAAACCGCCTGGCTGAATCAAACATGGCTCTGTGTGATGTGATCATTCAGTCTCTGGCCGGTGAAGAGGATGTGCAGGCAGAGCCGACAACCTATCTCAGCGGAAAACCCAGGGGGTGATATGCAGGCCGGGAAATTGCGTCACAGGGTTATCCTGCAGGAGCCGGTAAAAGAGCAGAGCCCGACAACGGGCGCCGTAATCAATACCTGGCGCGATGTCGCAACCATCTGGGCCGAAATCTCCCCCTTATCTGCGCGGGAGTTTATCGCGGCCCAGGCATCACAGGGCGAGATAACAACGCGTATAACGATTCGCTACCGGGCGGGCGTCACCAGAAAGCACAGGATTCTGTATCGCGATGGCATTTACAACATTGAAGGCGTTTTACCAGACCCGCGCAGCGGCAGGGAATATCTGACGCTGCCCTGCTCAGAAGGGGTGAATGATGGCTGATGGTGTAGAGGTTAACCTTACCGGGCTTGAGTCGGTGCTGGGCAAGATTGATGCTGTCTCACAGGTGACCCGCAATAAAACCGGGCGTGCAGCGCTGCGTAAAGCAGCAAACGTCATCCGGGACAGGGCCCGCAGTAATGCCGCTCGTGTTGATGACTTTCTTACTAAAGAAGCCATCTATAAAAATATTGTTGTGAGTTTCAGCAGTAAAGCCTTTCGCAGAACGGGCGACCCAACCTTTCGTGTAGGGGTAATGGGCGGAGCAAGGCAATATGCCAATACAAAGGCCAATGTGCGAAAAGGCAGGGCGGGTAAAAGTTATAATACAGCCGGAGATAAAGGCAATCCCGGTGGTGATACCTGGTACTGGCGATTTCTGGAATTCGGGACCGAGCATATGGCCGCGAGGCCAATACTACGCCCGGCAATGAATGGCGTGGATACTGACGTAATTAATATTTTCGCTGTGGAACTGGAAAAGGCTATCGATCGTGCCGTCCGTAGCGCAGCCAAAAAAGGAACGTCCGTATGATAGCTCCAATATTCTCTGTCTGCGCGGCAAGCCAGGCTGTAAAGGATTTATTGGGTACCAACCCCGTCAGGCTCTATCCCTTCGGGATACAGGATGACAATATCGTTTACCCCTACGCGGTCTGGCAAAACATTGGCGGTTCTCCTGAAAATTACCTGAACCAGCGGCCAGATGCTGATCACTACTCTCTTCAGGTTGATGTTTACGGTGATACCGATGCAGATGTAATTGCCGTGGCCCGCGCATTGCGTGATGCAATTGAGGGGAAAGCCTATATCAGCCGGTGGGGAGAGCAAAGCCGTAATGATTCCACGATGAAATACCGCTATTCCTTCGACGTTGACTGGATAACGACCAGGTAACCAACAACCCCAAACTGACCCGCTACACGCGGGTTTTTCTATTTATGGAGACTAAAAAATGTCTGTATTAACGCAAGGCACGCAGCTCTTTGTGCTGAAATCTGGCGTGGTCAGCGAGGTTGAATGTATCACCAGCTTCAACCCTGGCGGCAACCCGGCCGATCAGATTGAAGATACCTGTCTGAGTGAGCGGGATTCCAGAACTTATAAAAAAGGGCTGAAAACGCCAGCTTCAGCAACTGTCGGGCTGAATGCCGACCCGAAAAACGCCAGCCACATTATGCTTCATGGGCTTTCTGAAACTGATGATCAGACACCGCTAACCTTTGCTATCGGCTGGTCAGATGGTACCAGCGCCCCGACCGTTGCAGCTTCTGGCGATGAAGATGCTGTTGATGGTCTGGTGCTTCCGTCTGATCGCACCTGGTTTATCTTTCAGGGCTACGTTTCCGATTTCCCGTTCGATTTTCAGGCAAATGCCGTGGTTACCACCTCCGCAACTATCCAACGCTCCGGATCGGCGGTCTGGGTACCTAAAGCAGCAGCGTAATGATTTGCCCGGTCTGCCGGGCTTCTTGATTCAGGAGAAGAAATGAAACTTACTCTCGACACATTAAAAGAGTCCGGGGCATTCACTGGCCGCCCGGTAGAGAAAGAAATAAAATGGAAAGGTCGTGACGGGAAAGAACATATCGCAACCGTTTTTGTGCGTCCTATGGGTTACCACACCACAAAAGCCGATCTGCTGGCTTATAACGGGAAGTCCGATCCAGTTGCCGAGCGCATCGCTGGTAACATTTGCGATGAAGAAGGTAAGCCAATTTTCACGGCGGCTGATATCCTTGGAACTGCATCTGAAGAACGTGGTGCACTGGATGGCCCGATTGTCGTTGCTTTGCTATTGGCTATGCAGGAAGTCAACGAGCTGGGAAAGAATACGAACTCACAGGAGAAGACGAGTTCTGGTGTGAGTTAGTCATGAACGGCATCGGTGGGCGAACGATCGCTGAGGCTCAGGAGCGAATAAGCCTTCGTGAGTTTCAGGTGTGGGTAAAGTACCGCGATAAGTATGGTCCGCTTAACATTATGATGCGTACTGAGTGGGGCGCAGCGTTGGTTGCTTCCGTTCTGGCAAATATCAATAAGTCTACGAACACACCGCCATACAAGATCAGCGACTTCGCCCCGCATATCAATGAATCAGCTGTATCGCTTGAGGACGCGATGAAAACGTGGGAGTGATTGTAGTTTTGGGATTTTAAAAATCCTGCTACCCTTTTGATAACTATTATCACGAGGGAATGATATGAAGAGTTCAGGACAGTTGTTATCGCTGGTAGGCGTAGTTCTTGCAGTATATTCATTATTCTTTATGGATGTGAGTGTTGATGTTGGTGATGGTTCAAGGGTGAATAACCTTGGGCTAATGGCACAACAGCAAAATTATTTATTAATTGCTATTGTGCTTTTTCTTGCTGGTATTTTTATATCTTTTTCAGGGAAAAAACGTTCATTACCAGAAGTAGACTTCACAAAAATAGAATCGTGCTCTGCAAATGATTTTATTTCTTCAAAGGATGGTGAGTCATGCCTAAATATATTGGCTGTAGATAATCTAGCTCTTATGTTTTTGAAAAAACATGGTTCAAGTAGCGTTAATGATATCCTTTTGATGAACATGCCTTTAATCGATAGGTTGGAACGAGATCTCCCGGATTCATTAAGGAAAGATTTTGTATCCACCCTTAAAAGGAGGTTAAAGGATAATTGTTAAAATAAAGCCCGCTTTTAGCGGGTTTTTTCTCTTGGAGAATTTATGGCTGGCAAGTCACTAGGTACTCTTACTATCGACTTGATTGCAAAAGTTGGTGGATTTGTTTCAGGGATGGATAAAGCTGAACGTGCATCAGCCAAGTGGAGTAAGCAGGTACAAGATGATGTGGCAAAATCTAGTGCAGCGCTTACAGGGATAGGGGCTGCTGCTATTGCTGCTGGGCTAGCTGTAGGTGCCTCCGGATTTCAATTGCTTAAATCAACATCAAGGCAAATATCAGAAACTGATCGCTGGGCTAAATCATTACAGCTATCTACCCAAGAGCTTCTCGCTTGGCAGTTTGCCGCTGAAAAGGCTGGTGTATCGGGTGATCAAATGGCTGATATCTTTAAGGATATTGGCGATAAAATTGGCGATGCAGTATTAAATAAATCTGGTGAAGCTGTAGATGCACTTAATGCCCTTGGATTATCAGCTGAAAAACTATCAAAAGTTAGTCCGGATAAACAATTGCTCGCTATAGGTGAATCCCTAGAGAAAATTAGTACTAATGCCGAGAAAACAACGATTCTTGAAAGTTTGGGTAATGACCTTTCAAAATTGCTTCCTTTGTTTGATAACAATAATAAAAAACTTAAACAGTTTATTGATCTTGCTAAAGATTATGGTGTTGCTCCCGATCCATCATCTATTGATGATTTAGTGAAGGTAAACCAGCTCTTTGAAGATATGGAGGCTCAAGTCGCTGGGCTCAAAATTGAGATTTCGGCAGGGTTAGCTAAAGTCGATCTAAACCCTTTACAGAGTTCACTTGATAAACTTCACGATGTACTGACTGATCCTGTTGTTCTTCAAGGTATTTCTGATCTTGTATCAGAAGTTGCCAAGCTTGCCGGATGGCTTGTAAAAGCAGCTGCGGGAGCTGGCCAACTTGCCTCTAGCACTGGTAACCGTTTCGCGGCACTTAGCGGTAAAATTGACCTCTCGAATATTGACCAGGTCAATGAACGTATTACTTATTTGCAAAAAAGCCTTGATGGAAGAAATGGTTTTTACTCTAAAGGTGAGTCGATGTTTGGTTGGCTTACCGGAGTAGATGACAGCGCAAAAGCCCTCAATGATAAGTTACTTTCTCTTATAGAAACAAGAGATAAACTTTCTAATACCAGCAGGGTATCTCTACCTCTCCAGGCTGCAACAGTAGGAACTGACAATCCGTTTGCACTACCTGCGGGAAGTACGAATGGTAAGCCTGCTAAAACAGCAGTAAATAAACTTGATAATGCTTATAAAGCTGTGGAGCAGAGCTATCTACGTCAGATTGTATTAACCGATCAACTTACTGGTAAAACGAAAGAAGTCACAGAGCTTGAAAAACTGCGATTCGATTTATCTACTGGAAAACTTGTAGGTATTAATAAAGAGCAACAGATTAGGCTGGAAGGGCTTGCATCTGAAATTGATAAATACAATGCCCTGTCAAAATTCCGTGATTTACAGGATGAGTTATTAACACCTGAAGAAAAGCTCCTTAAAACCACGAAAGAACGCTTTAAAGTCCTGAAAGATATTCAGGGATTGCCCGGAGTCAGCAAGGAAGAATTAAAAAAAGCAACCAAAGCTATCACCGAAGATTCATTTGCCGATATGCCTAACTTTACTGGTATAGACCCCATGTTTGGTGGGCAACTCGGTGAGCTAAGAAAAGTCGATGATGCGCAGAAAGAGCAGGAAAAGTGGTATCAGAACCAACTTGATTTGCTTGAACAGAACCGACAGGCACGCTCTGACCTTAATGAAGAATGGGACGCCAGAGAACTTGAGTTAAAGAAAAAACACCAGGATGAAATGAACAGGCTCGACGATGCCCGTAATCAACTGATGTTAAGTAGTGTTGTTGATGGTCTGGGATCAATGGTTGATATGACTCGTACTGCTTTTGGGGAGCAATCAGGCATATATAAAGCAGCATTTGCTGTTCAAAAAGCTGCAGCTATAGCTCAATCAATTATTGCTATTCAGCAAGGGATCGCTATGGCGGCCGCAAATCCATTTCCCTACAATCTTGCAGCTATGGCTAGTGTTGCAGCCTCAACAGCGAGTATCGTATCCAACATTTCTGCTGTGGGGATGGCCCACGATGGGCTTGATAGTGTCCCAGAAACGGGTACATGGCTCCTGCAAAAAGGCGAGCGAGTTACTACTGCTAAAACCAGCGCAAAGCTGGATGCCACTCTGGATAGGGTCGCGACTCAATCAACCGGAAGCGGCGCTATTTATTCGCCTACTATCAATATCCCAATAAATGGGAACCCATCCGATGCAACTTTGGCGCTGGTGCGCAAAGCCGCCGATGAGGGTGCTGAACGGGGATATCGAAAGGCGGTGAACTCAGTTGCAAGTGGGCAGGGTGATTTGCACAGAGCATTAACCAGCAAAACTAACTCTGGGAGGAAAATCGGCTGATGGCTATCACCTCAACGCTCTACTATCCCTCCGATTACCTGCCAGGCCCCCTTAAAGATAATTTTGGTTTAACTCCGGTTTCTCCGCTGAAACGGACATCGATGGTAACTGGTCGCGCGCGGCAGCGGCGTGCTTATACCTCGACACCAACCCAAACAGATCTGGCATGGATATTTAATGATGCGCAAGCTCAGGCCTTTGAAGCGTGGTTTCGCGATGTGCTATCTGACGGGGCGGCCTGGTTCAACATACCGTTATTAACTCCTGTAGGGCTTAAAAATTATGTATGTCGCTTCACAGACATTTATAAGGGACCCACTCCGGAGGGTGGGTTTTACTGGAGGTATACGGCACCTGTTGAGTTATGGGAGCGCCCATTGCCTCCGGCTGGATGGGGACATTATCCGGAATGGATAGTCGGCAGCTCGCTGCTCGATATCGCGCTGAATAAGGAGTGGCCAAAGCATGACGCAGATTAACCGCCTTTACGCCAGTAGCGGGTCAGAGGTGATCATTGAAACGCTGCAGATAACTATCGGTTCTGATGTTCACTACCTCTGCCAGGGTTATGAGGATATCACCGCGACGACGGAGAACGGCAAGACCGTAACGTTTACCGCCTGCGCGATGGATATTGCATTGCCAGCGCGTAACGAGGACGGCACGCAGGATTTGAAGTTTGCGCTGTGTAATATCGACGGCGTTGTGTCCACGGCGATCCGCAATGCGCTGGCGAACCGCCTTTCTGCGTCGCTGACTTACCGGAGTTATATCTCCACAGATTTAGCGGCGCCTGCGGCGGTACCGTACACGCTTCAGGTCAAATCAGGCTACTGGACGGCGACAGAAGTGCAGATCACCGCGGGCTATATGAATGTCCTCGATACAGCCTGGCCGCGATACCGTTATACGCTCCCTTTATTCCCCGGTCTGCGTTACATCAGCTAAGGAATCCCAATGTTTAACCCTGACAAATACCTTTCAGTCACCTGGCTGAAGGGCGGTCGCACGTACCCAGAACTTGACTGCTTCGGCATTGTGAACGAAATCCGGGCGGACCTTGGACTGCCTCTCTGGCCTGAGTTCGCCGGGGTGATCAAAGACGACGGCGGGCTCGACCGTGAAGCGCGCCGGATGATGCTTTCTCTGGAGCGCTGCGAACCGTGCGAAGGTGCCGGTGTGGCCTGTTATTCCGGATCCACCGTCATCCATGTCGGTATCGTCGTTAATATCGGTGGCATGCTGCACGTGGCGGAATGCAATCCGGGAACAAACGTCACCATTCTGCCTTTGCCGCGATTTAAGCGGCGATTTGTCAAAGTGGAGTTCTGGCAATGACCGTTCGTTTTTACCCGTCGCGGCTGCCCGGTGAACCACTCGAAACGCATGAGCATGGCGTTACCAGCATTCGCAGCTGGCTGGTTGCCAATGTCGAAGACTATGAGGATCGGGATGTTCCACCGCTGGCTATTGAACTCGATGGCCAGCCGGTACCACCTGGCGAATGGGCGTTTCGCATCATCCGGCCGGAAAGCGATGTCCGCATGTACCCGGTTCCTTTCGGGCTTGAAGTAGCTACGATCGCATGGATAGGGGTTGGTATCGCCGTGGCAACGGCAGCCTACTCACTGTTCATGATGGGTAATATTGATGCTGGTGGCTACACGTCATCCACCGGACGAAGCCTCGACCTGAACCCAGCAAAGGCGAATACGGCGAAACTCGGTGATGCGATTCGTGAAGTTTTTGGGCGCGTGCGTATTTATCCGGATTATGTTGTGCAGCCTGTTACCCGGTTCGATGCTGACGATCCCACGAAAATGCGCGTACATATGCTGCTGTGCCTTGGTGTCGGAGCTCTGGATTATACCAATGGCGATATCCGCGTTGGCAGCACCCCGGCATCGACCCTGCCAGGATTCAGCAGCACGGATTATCCACCTGGTGCGGACGTTTCCGGCGATGAGCGCAGTGAAAACTGGTTCAACAGTACGGAGGTCGGCGGGACGTCATCCGGCACCGGGCTGGACATGGCCCAGACGTCGCCGGATGCGGACGACATTATCGCAGACAGCATGACCGTGGCCGGAGCTGACGTAACATTTACCGGGCTGGACTCGGATGACGGCAATGATGACGACGAGAACGACAATTCTCTGCCGGATAGCTGGGTAGAAGGCGCGATTGTTGAGATAAAGGCTCCCGCCAACTACCAGATATCAACGGCGGCCGGGTACAGCGTTATCGCGAGTCCGCTGCTGACGGAGATCGCGCCGGTGGTTGGTATGCCGGTGACGCTGGGGTTTAACTCAGTCGATTACGATTTGTTTATCGCGTCATATACCCCTGGCCAGGCTGCGGTGCCGGGCACCGGGGGAAGTGCGGCAAAAGTTCAGGCCAGCGCAGCACCTACCACCTACGACTTTTCGACCAGCTCCAGCACGTTCACGATCACGTGGCAGGGGATCGCTTACGCGGTGTCGCTGGTGGCGAACTATGTGTCGATGTCTGGACTTCTGGCGGCCATCACCGAGGGGCTCACTGGTTCCGGCCTGGTCGCGCAGGATAACGGCGGCACTGTAGTGATAACCGAGGCGGCCAGCCCGTTCGCGGGAGGGGCGATCACATCCTCTTCGCTGCCTGCTGCCGTTTTCGGTGATGCCCCTGTTTACACCGCCGGCACGGCATCAACCGGCGGCAGCCCGGCGGTAACGGCAAATTTGACGCTTGCCTATAACAGCGCCACGGGAACCGCATTTTCGGGCATGCCTGAAGGCGTGCAACGGCTTTCACTTGCTCACCGCGGGAATGAGTACAGGATTGTGTCCGCTGACGGCACGACGGCGACGGTGGCGCGTCTGGTTAACAGTGCAGTTGATGAGTCATGGCCGGGATTCACCACCAGGACGATGATCGACTATGAGGCCACTGGCCTTAACGACACGCTGAACTGGCTGGGGCCGTTTCTGGTCTGCCCTGAAAATGAAGTGGTGGATATGTTCGAAGTGAATTTTTCCTTTCCGAACGGCATCTGCGGTTTTGACAGCAAGGGCAAAAAACGACTCCGGCATGTTGAGTGGGAAATTCAGTACCGGATTTACGGCTCCGGCTCAGGGTGGGTCAGTAAACAGGGCGAGTACGCGCTGAAAAACGTCAACGGTCTGGGCTTTACTGAGCGGATATCACTCGGTTCTCCGGGACTTGTAGAGGTTCGCTGTCGACGGCGCAATGAACAGGGCTCCAATAATGCCAGGGATTCGATGTACTGGCAGGCACTGCGCGGACGACTGCTGACTCGCCCAGCATCCTATCCCGGTGTGTCGCTGATGGCGGCGACCGTCGAGACGGGCGGTAAACTGGCAGCGCAGTCTGACCGCCGCGTAAACGTTGTTGGGACGCGAGCATATGAAACCGGAACGGCCAGAACTATTTCTGGGGCGCTGCTGCATGTCGGGAACTCGCTGGGGCTGGAGATGGACGTCGACACCATCACTGCGCTGGAATCCGCGTACTGGACGCCACGGGGCGAGTATTTCGATTACGCTACCGGCGACAGTATCTCAGCGCTGGAAATGCTGCAAAAGATCGCCAACGCCGGGAGGTCCCGTTTTCTGTTGAGTGATGGGCTGGCTACCGTAAACAGGGAGGGGATTAAGCCCTGGACAGGTGTGATCACCCCGCATGAGATGGTCGAAGAGCTGCAGAGCGGTTTCACTGCTCCATCTGACGATGATTACGACGGGGTTGATGTGACCTACGTCAACGGGACCACCTGGGCGGAAGAGACGGTTAAATGCCGCACTCCCGATAACCCTACACCGGTGAAAATCGAGGATTACAAACTCGACGGGGTACTGAGTCAGGATCACGCCTATCAAATTGGTATGCGGCGCCTGATGAAATACCTGCAGCAGCGCGTAACGTTCCAGACGACGACCGAACTGGACGCACTCTGCTACAACGTTGGCGATCGTATTGTGCTGACCGACGATATACCGGGGAATAACACGATTTCCTGTCTTGTTGAGGAGATGACAACGGCTGGCGGTGTAACGACCTTCACCGTCACGGAGCCGCTGGACTGGTCTTTTGAAAACCCTCGCGCGCTGATCCGTTACCAGGATGGCTCGGCCTCCGGGCTGATGGTGGCGACCAGAGCAGGGGATTATCAACTTTCGGTCCCGCATCTGAGTGAGTTTGATGACCTGCTGAAAATCAATTTATCGTCTGCAACCATTGAGCCGATCAGGCTGGTGTTCTGCGGCTCAACGCGGCATGTCTATGATGCGCTGGTGGCAGAAATTGCCCCGCAGGCGGACGGAACCTGCCAGGTGACCGCCAACGAATATCTCGAATCGTTCTACGCCTACGATGACGCCAGCTACCCCGGCGACGTCGCTTAATACCCCATAAAAACCCCTTATTAACTCTTTTCGCTCAAACCCTCGTTTGCGTGAACGCCTTTTTTGGAGCAAAAAACATGGCTGCAGATGAACTGAATCCGCCGCTGGGAACGACGACGCCTGAAATATTCCTGGATAACGTCAAGCGCGCTGACGAATTGGTGAACGGTCCGGCTGGAACGGTTGACGATCGCGGCGGGGAACCGCTCGATACCTGGCGCCAGATGATGGCGAAAAATGATGAGGTCCGACAGAACATCATTCCGCTGAGTAAGCAGTACATGACGCTTGAAGCGGCCCAGGCGGATATCGCAAATATTCCAGAGGGTAGCACCACGTATTACCGCAGCCCGGACGACAGTGCGCTCGCTATCGAGGTCATGAACGTTGGCGGGACGCTGACCGCTACCGGCCGGACAATGCTGTCTGAGCAGGGCGTTGATGACAAGATTGACACCCGGCTGGTACCTGGTGACTTTAGCCCTGACTTTTTTCCTCTCTTTCATAATGGCACATGGAGCCCAATATGGTTGCGCGATGGGGCGCTTGATGGTGCAGGTCTGGGGCCTAACTACAGAGAAATAATTTCATTAATACCTAACCAGCTAATCAACAATATGATCCGCGCCGGGGAGTTTTCACCTGATTTTTTCCCAATCATTTATGATGAGGATGGTAATGTCTCGATGTGGCAAAAAGACGGCAAACCTGATGTTTCCGGCTTTGGCGAAAATGCGATGTCGATTATTGAAAAAGCAGCTGGAGGGGACCCGAAATATTTAGAGGGGGATGTTTTTAAGTTCCTGCTCAAAAAAAGCCAGATCGCCAATGGAACCGCATCCAGTCTTAATATTGCGTTTGGAGGCTGCGACTCGTGGGGAGAAAAAAGCACCATCCCACAAGCACTGATTGATGTGCTGGGTGGGGTGTATAAAGACCCAGGCTGGATTAGTGCGTCCACAAGACCCGATGCGGTAATGGCTGGTATCACATTAACCGCATCGGGGTTCTCAATTTATGACGGTGATAATGAGCATAACAACGCGCCGCCATCATATGGATGTGGGCCTGACGGCAACGCGATGTATAACACGGGTACCGTTGCTACTATGACCTGGTCGGGCGTTAAGGCTACCGATTTAACGCTGTTTTATTACGATGGCACAGGCAGCTTTAACCTTGTTATTGATGGCGTAACCGTCGCAACGATTGTCGGAACAAATACAGGGGAGGGTAAAAAATATGACGTGTCAGGCCTTGCCTCTGCTGCTCATACAGTAAGGATCACCACGGCAGGCGATGGGGTGGTTTCCATTTTTGGGATGTACGGAAAAGACTCGGCCGCACAGTCTGGAGTTACTGTATCAAGGATGGGTAACGGCGGCTCTACTGCGGGAGATTACCTGAACTGGGCAAACTGGATAAAGTTTACAGCTCAGTATCTTGATCTTGACATGCTTTTTATGATTCTCGGCACTAATGATTTCAGAAAGAGCAAGGGTACGGAGCAGTACAGAGCCGGAATTACTGAAATAATCAATCAGTTCAGGCTTGCCACCCCTGGTATATGTATTTGTTTAATATCCCCTGCTCAATCTAACGCGAACGGGATACCAGCGTTATCCGCCTATGATAATGAGATGCGAGCTATAGCTATTGAGCAAAATGTTAGCTACATCAGCGGGTACAAACTTTTCCCTAAAACCTATGACAATACGAGTGGTGTATGGGCAGACACGTTACATTTAAGTAGCCTTGGTGCGCATGTTTTGACCAGCACAATCAAAAAACGATTCTTTGAGGATTAACTTATGCCTATTGCCGCCATTTATATCGATGGAAAGTTTTCTAATACACAAGGTATGATGAATGTGAATGATTTCCTCGTAAGCAACTGGTTCAGGAATTTTCCGCAGACAGACGGTGTGCCCTTTGCTGGTTATTATTTTGGAAATACGGTTCTCGATATCACCCGCAACAGCTTTGATAATTCAATCCCATTAAAGATTAATGGTGAAATCAGTAATCGTAATGATTATGTTACATTGAATACTGAAAACTACTTTGATACTTCAATCACTGCGCCAGTTTCGATTACTCTGGCTGGGGTGGCCCGCAGGCGTGAAGTCACGGAAGGCACTAACCAGTATATGATCGCTGATTTTTCAGGGGCTGCGGGACAGGGGCTGGGATTGGCCGTTGGCTTTTCTGTTACGGGTGGGCTAATTGTCGCGGGGCAAAATCCAGGGCAAAGCGTTTCGGCAGTCGCCACTGTTAATTTTCCTGAAAGCATTGCAGTCGGTGATTGGTTTTCATATACGGCATTCATTCGTCAGGGAACAATAACCGTAGCAATTTATAATCCGGCAACACAAAAATACATCTCTGCTGCTCAGGTTCTACCGGGGACAAGGGTTGCTGGAACACAGAATATTTTCCTGGGAAGAAAACCAGACAATAACAACAATAATGCTTCATTCGATATAAAGTCCGTAGTGATGATCAGCGGTTCAATATCGGAAGCGCAACATATCGCTGTTATGCAGTATCTAATTGCAATGACGTGATGGTTATTTAAGTCAGCCACGCCAGGTAGTCTTAAAGACATTACCCGGCGTGACTGTAGTAGCAAATATTAGCTGCCAATTCTCATTACAGGCATTGTGCAAACATTACAGCTCAGCTTTCCAGCAATAGAGTCCGCCGTGATCGTATGTCGATGCACCGTTACCCAGACCTTCATACAAATCGGAACGGTCAAAGGAAAGCATGAAAAGCTCTGTTTCATCTCCATTGGTGAACGGGACCAGCGTGCACCATGGCCCGGTTGTGTTCGGAGCCAGATACACAT
>OGGR01000176.1_pt1 | contig 51368 bp, 48 predicted proteins | sample 1571321 | NCBI WGS metagenome assembly OGGR01 (sample SAMEA2582048, study PRJEB24529) | metagenome | biome: Human gut stool | place: China | collected 2011 | reverse complement strand
ACCGAGATCTACACTCTTTCCCTACACGACGCTCTTCCGATCTTGGGAACTCTCTTTAAAGTGGAACGACCGTATCGGTGATAATTTCCGTTATTATGTAGGTCTGAACCTTTCTAACAACGAGAATAAAGTGATTGAAAAGAAAGAGGCTCCTTTGAACAATGATTTTCAATATGAAAAGGGACACCGTATCGGTGCGCGCAAACTGTATCAATTTTGGCGCTATTACGACGAAGGTACTCCCGCTTTATATGAGAAGACTTTCGGTACTCCTTTCCCTGATCATGGTGTGAATTTGCAACCGGGCGATTGCGTGTATGTCGATTTGGACAAGAATGGTGTTATCGATGCGAACGATATGACCCGTGAGTTAGGATTTACGGATGACCCGAAATATGTGGCCGGATTGAATATGGGCTTCAGTTGGAAGAACTTTGATGTAAGCTTACAATGGACAGGAGCTTGGAATGTGTCACGTATGGTAGGAGAAGGTTTCCGTATGCCTTTTAAGAGTAATCAGGATGATATTACCGGTGGTTTATTGCTCTATCAATATGAGAATACCTGGACGAAAGAAAATCCTTCCCAAGATGCTGCTTATCCTCGTGCAACGTGGACTAATAAGACCAATAATTACGCTGATTCACAATTGTTTGAAGCTAATGCCAGTTATTTGCGTTTGAAAACGTTACAGGTAGCTTATAATTTCCATTTTCCTTTCATGAAGAAATTGAAGATGAATACCTGTCAGCTGATGTTTAGCGGCTACAACTTGCTTACGATTACAGACTTCAAATGGGGTGATCCGGAATCGAGAGTGTCTGGTGCACCGACCTATCCGTTGAGTAAGACCTATTCATTGAGTTTGAAAGTAGGATTTTAACCGGTAAAATAGAGAATTATGAAAATAAAAAATAAAAAGTATCATTTTAATATATTGAAGTTTCTATTTTCTACTTTACTACTTACTGGCACATATGGATTATATTCTTATTCTCCAGCCACACTCTCAAGTAATATTAATGAAAATGAAGTTCCCTATCTTTCTACCTACTATATAAAACCTATAGTAAATCCCTATGAAGATGTAATAATAGATTTCTATGTTACAGATTATAATCATAATGAATATGTAGAAGAAACCTTTGATTATACTTTTACCATTACAGTTAAAGTTGAAGGAAAAGATGACATAATATTGAAAGATTTAAAAGGAGGAGACCACTCTGTAAATCTTGGCAAATTCGCTAACTTAGGTGAACAAAAATTCTCAATAATGGCAACTGATCAACATGGCAGAAACTCTCATGAACTTTTTAATTTCTTCTTAGTAAAAAATAGTGAAAGTAATTTGCAAAATCAATCCTTAATTAAGGAATATATAATGACTGAAGAAGATTTGTTAAAATATAATATTAAAAACACAGATAATTATGAAGTAAAAAATATACAAACTCTAAATCTAAATAACCCAACATCTACAACAGTAAAAGCAGCTCTTGAAGAAGCTTCAAAAAATATAACACCTTCATCCAATACCTACACTTGTATTATTGCAGATACAAAAGGTAATGGAGATCCTGGCCAATGGTGGAGAGAGACAATCGTTAAATACTCCTCTGATTATGATAAAAATGCTGTTATGGAAGAATCTAAAAACACCAGAATAGGATTACAAAAATTTTTAGATGATAAAAAAGCTGAAGGCTTTAATAAAGTTACTCTTATTAAAGGAGTTTATAGAATAGATCATACAGAACCAATTTATATTCCAACAGAATTTACACTTGATATGAATGGGTCTACCTTTAAGCAAAATCAGTTCACTGGAGATAAAGCTTTAATGATTAACTTAAATAACACCTTTGATTCTCATGTTATTAATGGAACCATAGAAGGAGATTATTATAGCCATGACTATGCTAACTCACCTAATAATTCTGAATGGGTAAATGGAATAAGCATAAGTGGTGAAAGTAAATATAGTTCATTTGAAAATCTAATTGTAAAAGATATAACTGGTTATGGAGGAACAAATGGAATTGCAAATTCAAGAGATAACTCACTTGGTTACACTTATATTTATCCTAAAGGAATTGGTAATTCATTTACTCTTGGTGATATAGATAGAAACACTGGTGAATCTATTTCTTCAGATAGCAGAAGTACTTCTAGCTTAATCGATATAAGTGGCTATGGTGAAATTGGTTATTTAAGTATTAGTAGATATTTAGGATATCAAGGAAATCCAGCATCTACTTGGAATTTAATAGCTCACTTCTATGATGAAAACAAAAACTTTATAAAATCAGTAGACGGATACCAATATAGGAGAATCGGCGTTCCTAAAGATGCTAAATTTATGAAAGTTACTTTATTAAGCACAGATAAACCTACAGATCTTTCAATTCAACTTTTCAGAGTTCCAACTCATTGTACTTTTAAAAATATAAAATTTGAAAATTGTAGAGCTGTAGGCTTAGCCCCTGCTGCTATGAAAGATATGCTAGTTGAAAACTGTGAATTCACTAAATCTGGACAAACACTAGCTAAATGTGCTTTTGATGCAGAAGATGGATGGGATTTAATGCAAGATGTTACTTTTAAAGGACTAAACTTTTATGATAATCCTAATAATGAATTTTTAACAGCTGCTGGTCATAACTTTATAATTGAAGAAATGAAAGGTGGAAAATTATATTTCTGGGAAAGAACAAATTCTTATGTCGTAAGAAATTCAAAAGGATTAAAAGATACTACTCTTGGTCATGGAAACAAAGTAAGAACTGGCTATAGTAGATTCTTTAATAATACTATTAATGGAAATATTAAAATTGGATCTACAGACCATGATGATTGGAAACTTGTTGTTAAGGATTCTATAATTAAAAAGAATGCTGAAAATGAAATTAATACTGGACTATATCTTAGATGTGATATTGGAGACTCAACCCCTAACCCCAGTATTTATTCATCATTAACTATTGGTAATTTTAAAGATTGTTATATTCATAACAAGTCAAGAGAAAACCATGGTGGAATTTATGAGAACTGCACATTAGAAAATATTTCTGGAAATCTTCATAATATTTTCATCTTTGATAATTGTATTATCTCTAATTTTAACTGTAATGCAGGACAATATGAAGAAAGCTATATAATAAAAAATTCAACCTTAAATAACTTTAAAATTAAATTCCCTTATTGGTATAAAGGTGCTAACATTAATTTAGAAAACTGTAAAATCACTAACTCAGATTATTTATTGAAGCTTCCTCATTACTCAATGAAAAAAGATATAGTCTTAAAAAATAATACAATTGATTCTACTAGTAATATAGGAATTATTAATTTTTATGATGACAGAACAGGTGATAGCGCAGGTGATTTAATTCATCAAGGAGACTTAATTTTAGAATCAAATACAATAAATATTTATAATTCTCCATATGTAGTAACAGGACTAAATGATAAAACAAGTAATAGTATAAATATAATATCAACAAGTAATATCCTTTCACCTCAAACTTTACAATTATGTGATCCTAAAGCAAAACAAAATCCTAATTTACAAATTGAAGAAAAATAAAAAAATGCTCTGACAAAATTACTTTGTTAGAGCATTTTTTTATTTATATTAAAATATTTATCTAAAGCTTTAATTATAGTTTTTTTCTATAAAATTAATAATACTGCCATTCACTCTACTATTTTTATTTGTTCCTACTTAATTCTATAGCTTTTAAACACTTAATTTGCTCCATTTTAAATTATTAATTTGATTTTTAATAGAAATCCACAAATATTGAAACTCTCTTGTATTAAAAAATAATATAAAATAAATTGTATTAGGAATAATTACACAAACTACACCTCTAACTATTAATGATGTAAAACTATATCCACCAACAATTAAATTACATAAATTTCCTGTAATCCAACCTACTCCTAACATTATCATTAAATAAACTAAATAAGTAATAAAGTATTTACTTACTGATTTTTTCAATAGTTCTTTATATACTATTCTTGGTTGATTCCAAAAAGGAATAATAAGTGTACTTATTGTTGTTCCCAGAAAAACGCCTACTAGCCCTAAGTATTTTATTAAAATTAATGACATCACTAAATTCACTACGCCTTCCAAAGCAGGCATATATTTATCTTGCACAAATAATCCTGCCTTACTTTTGTATGTTCCTATAACACTTCTCATACCATTGATATAAAAATTAAGCAATACTACTAAGAATACAAACTTATTTAGCAAATATCCTTCTCCAATCCACCAATTTATAAATGGTTCTAACAAGTTATACAAAAATATAGTTGCAAATGAATATATCCAAAAGCTTATAAAAAATGTAGTTTTAAATATTTCATATATCTTTTCTTCATTTTCAGTTGCAATTAAATTTCCAACACCAGCTCCAATTCCACTAATCACTGGTGATAATAATCCAGATAATTGCCCTATAATCATAGTATAGTTTGAGTATAATCCTACTGTTGAAACATTTATAAATGAAGATATTAGAATATTATCTGTACTAAAAACAAGATATCCACCAATATTATGTAAAAACATAGCTCTTATATTTTTATTTATATTATTTTTAGTTTTTGAGTCTAATGAAACATTAACTTTATCATTTAAGTATGGATAAATTCTTCTTATAGTCTTTGTATTTACAAAATTTTGTATTATAAATATTATTAATTCAATTAATAAAAATAATAAATAATTTTTAGTTAATACTAGTATAATAATTTTTGATATTGTTGTTACAATCTGAAATATTAAATTATTTATGGTTAAAATATATCCCTTTTGATCAGCATTTATTAATGCCCATTTATATGCATTTAAATAAGAAACAATATTTTTTATAACGAATATTGAATATACTAAAATTATACTAATTGCACTTATATCTGTTTTCATGATTTTATTTAAAAACGGATATAAAAAAATACTTATAATTAATATTATTAAAGCTAAAACCCTATAAGATTTTTTATAAAGATTTACTAATGCAATTATCTGTTCCTTGTTATTTTCTGCTAGAGGTTTATATAAATTATATACTATACTTATACCTATTCCACCTTCAATTAATACCATCATAGATAATATATTTGTTAGCAGTCCATTTATTCCTAAATATTCAGTACCTAGATTATCTATAAAAACCTTTCTAGAAACAAATCCTAAAATTATAATTACAATTTGAGATATTATACTGGTTGCAATATTCTTAATTGCTTTTTTTATTCTCATAAAGACTCCCTTATATTATTCTCTTTTGAATTTGACTTTCATATAAAGTATCATTTAAACTGTCAACATCTTCTCCACCATCAATTTCTCCAATATATTTATTTTTAACTGGAATTTTTTCTCTGACTCCTTTCAAAAACCATTCATATTCTATGTCTATATGCCCTATGTCAATAGCTTGATATCCTTCTTTTGATAAATCATAAGCTAAAATAGTTGCGGTTGGACCTAAGGATATTAATATTAACTTATCCTTTTCATATTCTTTAACTGATTCCAATATTTCCTTGTACTTTGAAAATGCATTTTTTGATGGGCATATTATCCTTTTTATAGAATTAGAATTACTAAATAAATTATTGCCTATTCCCATTCTACTTTTCTCACCTTCAACAACTACTAAATCTCTACTATCCCATAAGCTCTTTAACTTATTAAATCTAAATTCCACATTAATTTTGTTTTCATAATCCATATATAACCTAGTAACTAATGCATCATAATATACTTTTTTTCTATCAATAAATTTATAAATTTTATGTCTATTATTATTTAAATAATTTATCCAATATCTTCTTGCATTTTCAGTTCCCCAATTTACCCCCTCAAATATATTGGGTAAACATACTATATGATTATCTATATTGCTATTAATAATTTCTTTTAATCTTAGTGAAAGTTCTTTATCCTGTGGTTGAAAAATCAAATTCTCCCCATACATTAATGCAAACTCTCCATCACCAAACCTACTTACCGAACATCTAACTCCTGTAATTTTTTCTAATGTTACATCAGTATTTAATACTATAGGCGGCTTTCTTTTAGAAACAAATTTCTTATTATAAAATATTATTATTAAATCTTTTAAGTCTAATAATTTATAATAGACTTTTAGAATATATTTTTTCATAATATTATCTCCTTAATTTAATAATTTTTATTAAATACTTATATATAATAGGATTTATCTTCAAAGCTACTAGCAATATTTTTAAATTTTTAGGATATTCTTTTAATTTCATAGTATCTTCAAAATAGCTATTTAAAAATTTAGCTGTTTTATAATATTTAAATTTATTTTTATCAAATTCATTTGAATCTATAATGTTATTTAGGATAACTAAAGAATTATTAGCTAACTTTAATGTGACCAGTCCTAGTAATTCTGGATATCTAGCTTCTATTAAACTATACATTTCTGAATAAATTTTTATAGCATCTATTTTTATCTCCTTAGTAGCTATATCCATAGTACTATTTTCTCTTTTTATATAGTTATATTTCGCTTCACCTATACAACAAATTTTATTAGCTTTATCAAATAATTTATAAGTAAAAGCAGTATCTTCATAAGCTATTCCTGTTGGTATTCTTAAACCTTCAAAAAGTTCTCTCTTTATTAACTTGGTCCATAAACATTCATCATATAAAAACCCTTCCATAAGAACTTTCATTGCTTCTTCTCTATTATATGTAATGATATTATGACCACCATTTACTACAATTTTATTATTAAAATGTATAATGCTACTACAATTTGAAATATCACATTTATTTTCTACACATATTTTATATAAAATTTCATACATATCCGGTTCTATATAATCATCACTGTCAACAAATCCTATATACTCTCCACTAGCTACATCTAACGCGGCATTTCTAGCAGTTGCTTGTCCTCCATTTTCTTTATGAATAACAATTATTCTATTATCTTTCTTTGCATACTCATCACAAATTTCTCCACATTTATCTGGAGATCCATCGTCAACAAGAATTAGCTCAAAATCCTTAAATTTTTGATTAAGTATCGAATTTATACATTTATGTATATAATTCTCAACCTTATATACAGGAACTATAATGCTTATTTTTGGCCTCATACTTTTCCCCCTAATTGTAATCAAAATAAGATGTTAATTTATCATCTATAAAACTTTTAATTTTAAAATATAAACTATAATCATTACATTCAACTATAAATTCTAATCCTTGATTTTTCATCTGTTCTTTAGCTCCTACAAAATTTGTCGTTATTATTCTTTTATTTAATACTTTTGCCTCTGCAAGAGTTAAACAATACCCCTCATGTCTTGATGTCTGAACATATATATCTGCCATTTTCATATATGGATATGGATTAGTTTTAGCCCCTAACAAAATAAAATCATCTTTTAATTTATATTCTTTTATAATTTCTTCATATTTAGCTCGTGAATTTCCTTCACCAATACAGTACCACCTAACTTTATATCCATCTTCCTTTAATTTAGCTAATGCTTTTATTCCTAAATCTTGTCCTTTTTCTATTGAGAGCCGTCCTACAGTTACTATTTTTATTCCTTTAAAGCTATTGTCAAAATCTACTCTTTCACAAGCCATTTTTCTTATTACTTCTTTTGAAATTATATTTTTAAAAACCGTTGATTTATTTGATAACTTAGGAAACTTTTCATCAAATCTATCTTTTCCTTCTTTTGATACAATAAAAATTCTATCCATTTTACTGTATAACTTTAAATATAAATTAGTATTAATTTTATGTTTTGATATATCAAAATGCACCCATCCTATTTTCTTTTTAGCCTTAACTTTATGAGTTATATATGAATCTATTATTTCTGTTGGCCCTGCATAAGCTATAGCCACATCATATCCTTCTTCTTTTATAGGGATACCTCTTAAGATATTTTTATAATAAAAATATCTATTTTTAAAATATTTATCTATAAAATACGAAAATACAAATAAACTTGCATCAATATATCTTTTCTTATTTATATAATTTTTAAAAGTTAATTGTGGTATTCCCATTATTATAGGTTTTATCTCTTTAAACCAACTTGCCTCTTCAACTTTAATCCAACTAGGTATATGATTTAGAAAGTCTCCTCTTTTTTCCAAAAGCAAAACTGTAATTTCATACTTCTCTCTAGGAATTGTGGATAATAAAGAAAGTAATGATTTCTCAACTCCACCAATATTCATACTACTAACCATAAATAATAACTTTTTCATTACTCTCTTCTCACCTTTCTAGAAGCTAAATTTTTCTATTTCTCCACTAGTATCAATTAATTCCTTTCCTAAATTATTACCTATAGAATCTCTTAGTTCTCTATCTTTTATAATTCTTTTAATAGCCTTATACATTTCATCTTGATTAAAATTAACTATTAGTCCTGTTTTCTCATTTCTAATCTGTTCATTAGCTCCTGTAAAATTTGTTGTTATTATTGGATTATTAAAACATCTAGCTTCGGCAAGAGTTATACAATATCCTTCATGCCTTGAACTTTGAACATATATATCACACTCTTTCATAAAAGGATATGGATTTCTTTTACTTCCCAGAAGAATATAATTATCTTGAAGATTTTTGTTTTTTATCATATCTTCAAGTTCTTTTCTCATATTTCCTTCTCCAATGCAGTACCATCTAACTTCATATCCTTGTTTTAAAAGCTTTTCTAAAACTGAAATTGTTATATCTTGTCCTTTTTCTCTACTTAACCTTCCAACTGTTAAGATTCGTATTCCGTTATAATTATCATTAAATCCTTCTTCATTCTCTGACATATTTTTTATAAATGTTGAAGATATAATATTAAAAAAAACTTCAGTTTTATCACTTAAACTTGGTATTAATAGATTTAATTTATTTTTTCCTTCTTCTGAAACCACGAAAATTTTATCAAATTTACTATAAATCTTTTCCGCAAATCTTTTATTAAACCCAATTTTACTTATATCAAAATGAATCCATTGTACTCTTTTCTTAGCCTTTATCTTATTAGCTATAAAATATGTTATAAAATCCATTGGTCCAGCATAAGCTACTGCAATATCATATTCTTCTAAATCACTTACATCCTTCAATAAATACTTATAATAATAAGAAATATCATCTTTTAATTTTGATATACAATAGCTTAAAAAGAGATTAAACGCATTAATATATTCTTTCTTGATTAATAATTCTTTAAAAATTTTTTGTGGTGGCTCATTAATATACTTTTTCAAATTTTTATATTCACTTAAATATTTAACTTCTACCCAATCTGGTATTTGATCTAAAAATCCACCATACTTTTCTAATAATAAAACTGTTACTTTATACTTTTCTTTCTGTAATTCATGTAACATATTTATTAAAGCTTTTTCTGTTCCACCTATGTTCATATTTATTAGCATAAACAAAATACTTTTCATATAACATCTTCCTATAATTAAGATTCTATTAATTTATAGAACTTATCAATTTCTTCTACATTACCTTTTTTCTCATTTTCTAGATATTTAATTATATTTTTTCTTAAGCTTTCATCATTAATTAATCTCATAATTCCATTAAAAACAGCTTCTGAATTCATATCTACAACCAAACCATTTTTCTCATGAATCATTTGATTAAAAACAGCATCAAATCTAGTAGTGACAACTGGTTTATTTAACATTCTTGCTTCTGCAATTGCTAATCCAAATCCTTCTAAATCTGATGTTTGTACATAAATATCACAAGCTTTTATGTATGGATAAGGATTAATTTTTAACCCTAATAATATAATATTTTCTTTTAAATTTTTCTTTTTAATTTCTAATTTTAATTTATTTTCTAACTTTCCTTCTCCAAGTATTAGCCACTTAAAATGTATATTGGTATCTTTTAATCTTTTAGCAGCATTTAAAACTCTATCAAGTCTTTTTTCTTCAGTTAGCCTTGCTAAAGTTATTATTTTTATCCCTTTGAATTGATTCAATTTTTCTATATATTCTTCATTAACCAATGACATTTTTTTTATGAAATCATAATTATTTATATCATAAATGACCTTAGTTTTTTCTTTGTATTTAGGAAATGTTTCTAAAAAAATTTCTTTTGAAGAATCAGATACTATAATAATATTTTTATAAAGATTATAATATCTTTCTTGAAAAATTTTTTCTTTACTATTCAATCTATAATCAGTATTTACCCATGCAATTTTTTTATTAGCATTTATCTTTTCTGCAACATAAAATGTAGGAATTCCTTGAGAATAACTTATAGCAATATCATAATAAGTGCTATTTTTTTCAATAAACCTACCTATAAGCCCCCAAAAAATCCTTGTTTTTTCAATATTATCACGTTTTTTAATTCTAATATTAGTTGAAAACTTTAACCTAGCAATTAACATTCTCATAGTTTTCACATCTTTTATTTCTGTAAATAAATTTTTCAAATTTTCAGATGAAAATTTAGTGTAATCTAAAGGACTTAATAAATTAACATCTTTAGGTAATAAACTTTCCAAAACACCACCATATCCAAACAACTGTAAATCAACATTATATTTTGAATAATCTATAAGATTTAATAGACTTATTAAACTTTTTTCTGCTCCTGCACAATTTAATGAATCTATTACAAAAAGAATTCTTTTCATAAAATTCGCTCTTCCTTTTTAATAATATTTTTAATCATTATTTAAAGTTCTATTCTCATTAATCCGAGTTCTGCTTTTTTTAATCCTAATTTTTTTAATATTTTGCTACTTAATATATAAACCCTATTTAAATTTGGATTAATTTTAAACAAGTACAACTGCCAAATTAGCTCTCTTTCATTTTTTAAAGACTTTTCTATATTTCTAAAATTACTTTTAATATACTCTTTAATATCATTCATATAGTAATCCCTATTTTTTACACTTTTTTTCTTTTTTAATAAGTAATAATGTATCAAACTAGTTTTGAAAATTATTTTATAAGATTCATTAATTAAGCTTGCATAATTTTTTTCTATAAACTCATGTCTCTCTTTAAGTCCTTTTAAAATATCTAAATTTCTTTCTGTATAAGTAGATACTATACTATCTTTACGTTGACGATAATAATACATTGATTTATGAATAATTACATATTTATCTACTCTATTCATAACTTTATGAGCCCAAAATACATCTTCAAATAAAACCCCTATCTTAAAGAAAATATCTTTTATTAACGCACTTTTATAAAGCTTTCCCCAAGCAAAATTCTTAACTTTTTCATTTATAACAAGCTCATACATTAATTCCTCTCTATTTAAAACTACAGGATTCATATTCTCTAAATAATATCTATTGTCATAAAGCAAATAATCCTCATAGGCATAATAAAATCCTGATTGAACAATATCTGCATTTAATTCTAATGAGGTTTTTATAAGGTTTGATACCATATCTTCACTAAGCCAATCATCACTATCTACAAAAATAACATAATCCCCAGTTGTAAAATTCATTCCATAGTTTCTTGCATCTGATAATCCACCATTTTTTTTATGAAATACTTTTATTCTATTATCTTGTTTTTCATATAAATCAATTATTTCTCCACACCGATCTGGTGAACCATCATCGACTAATATTATTTCTAAATTTTTATAACTTTGATTTATTATGCTATCAATACACTTATTCAAATAATCTTGAACTTTATATATAGGAACAATTACACTTACCTTAGGTAACATGAGACCCCTCCAATAATATTATCTTTTTCTTTCTAATAAAAATTTTAGTTATTAACAATAATTCTAATTAATCAAATCATATAATTTATTTAACTCATTAGAATTTCTATAATCACTTTTTTTGCAATTATAGGCTAACTTATCTCTCAAAGCTTTATCTCCAAATAACTTTTCTATTCCATCTGTTATTCCTTCAATAGTTGAATCACATATATATCCATCAAAGTCTTCTTTAACTTGACTTTTAGCTGTTGTATAATTTGTTATCATTACAGGCTTCCCTAATATTTGGGCTTCCCCTACAGTAACAGCTTTTCCTTCATATCTAGAAGGCTGAACATATAAATCACATCTTTTCATATATGGATAAGGATTAACTTTCTTCCCTAATAATATAAAACTTTCTTGAAGATTATTTTCTTCTATTAGTTTTCTGATAATTTCTTCATCTCCACCATAGCCAACCACATACCACTTAATATTAGTTAATCCCCTTTCATGTAGGATTTTTAAAGCTTTTACGGCTCTATCAATTCCTTTTGCATGAGAAAGCCTTGCCACAGAAAGTATTTTAAAAACATTCTCTTCCCATATTTCTTCTATATTTTCTTCTGCCATCTTTTTTATAAAATCTGGTGAAGTTATATTTTCTATAACTTTAATCTTTTCCTTTAGAATAGGATATTTTATTAAAAAAGCATTTTTACATTCCTCTGATACAGCAATAATATGATCAAATTTATCCCACATTTTAAGATCTAGATTAACATCTGTTTCTATAGTTGAGTAATCTGTATGAATCCAAGCTATCTTTTCCCTTGCCTTTATCTTTTCAGCTATAAAATAATGTGGCCAAAGATAACTTATTGCAACATCATACTCCTTTTCTATTTTAGGTAAGAAGGGAAGAGCATATTTCCACATAAGCTGCATTTGATAAACCCCATACTCATTAGTTTTATTGATTTTTCCTTTTAAATTAGCAAATATCCTTGCTAAAATCCTTGAACTTCCTAATAAGATATTTCCTTGTTTAAAAGTCTCTACTATAGATTTTCTAAAAGTTGAGTACTTCCTATCTTCTTTTAAAAGATTAACCTTGTTGTTAAGTAATGTCATAAAATCTCCTGTGTGACTATATAACATTAAATCAATTTCATGATTATCATGATCAAAATTATTAAGCATACTTATTAGACTTCTTTCAACTCCTCCAACCTCCATATCAAAAGATCCTATTAATACTTTTTTCAAAAAGTTCACCACCTATCTTAATTAATCTTATAAGCCTTTAATAAAGTATTTATTATGTTTTCTAAGTCATAACCATTATTTTCAAAAGCTTCTTCTATCAATTTTTTATTCTTATTTTTATTTTTAACTAATTTTAAAGCTTCCTCACTCCATATATTAGCCCCATCTTTTAGCCTTATTTTTTTAAACAATCCTAATCCTAAATCAGCTTCAGGCTGTATTGACTCTGATACTAGACAAGGTAACCCACAGGCTTGTGCTTCTAACATAACTAAGCCTAATCCTTCATATATAGATGGAAATACAAATAAATCTAAGGAATTTAAAATTTTTTCTGTATCTTCTCTTAACCCTAATAAATAAACTTTTTTCTCTATTCCTAATTCTCTGCACTTATACTGAATTTCTTTTTTTAGTTCTCCCTCTCCAACTAAGATGCACCTTACATTTCCATTCTTCTTAATCATGTTATTTACTATGTCAATTAAAAAACTATGATTCTTAGATGACTTAAAAGTTCCTATATGTCCAACTACAATTTCCTCTTCACTTATTCCAAGTTCTTTTCTTATGTTGCTTTCATTACACTCTAAGAATTTTAAATAATCTATATAATTAGGAAGTTTAATATAATTTTTATTTCCTGTTATTGCTTGTCCAAATAAATATTTTCCTGCATCATCACTACAAGCTAAATAATTAGTAGAAAAGATTTTTATAATCACTCTCATGGATGTCATGTATATTTTTCTAAGAAAACTTATATTATTATCTAAATTTGTATGTGCATGAGATATTCTTACTTCAATTCCACATATTTTTGCTGCAATCATAGCAATTCCACAATTAAATAATGTATGAGCATGAACTGCATCATAAGGACCATATTCTCTTATAACTTTACATAAATCCTTTATAGATTTATAAATTCCTTTCCTATTAGGTGAAGAAAGTTTTATTATTCTACCACCTAAAGATTCTATTTCTTTATCATAGTAAGCTTCTCTTTCATAGTAGGATATAAAATCAAAACTTATATCTTTGTTTATTTTTCTATACAGGTTCATGAGCATTGTTTCTGTTCCTCCAATGTTCATTCCACCAACTACATGAAGTATTTTTCTCACTTTGTCCTCCAAATAATTTTAATAGTAAAAATATTTACTTATACTGAAATTGCTTGTATATACTATTCCTAAACTTATCTTATATTCATAAATAAAAAATAAAAAATAACATACTAAAAATCCATAATAAATTAGCCGCTTTTCACTTTTTTCAAAACAATTCTTTATTATGTATGCTAATAATACAAAACTATAAATTTGAAAATATATAGTAAATCTTGCAAATATCCAATTATATAAAGAGAATCCCATTATTAAAAAGCTAATTAAGCTCATATTTACAAAAATATTAGCCTCTGGCCATTCTTTTAATTTATCTCTCTTTACATAGGATAAAATTACCGGTATAGCAAATACTATAACTCTTAATATATTACTTCCACCTTCATTAAAATTCTGATAATCAGCATACTTAGAATTGCCTAATAAATTATAGATAATTTCCATTAATGGCTCGTATAAAACCATTCCTATTAAAAATAAAATTAATAATTGGTAGATTCTTTTAGACCATGCTTCATTTCTAACAACATAATATGCTGGAATCATGACTAAAGCTGATGTATGAAAAGTAGTCATTAAAATACATAAAAATAAATACTTTTTAAATTCTCCTCTTAATATGAAAGAAGTTCCTGCAAAAATTATTGATGCTGCTAGAGATTGTCTTATTCCATTCATTGTAACTAGATAATAACCAGATGCTACATATACAAAAATAGCTAGCTCAAAATAACTGTCCTTACAATACTTTCTTATTGTCCATAAATTTAGTATTGTAGTAATTATTCCAGTAACAAATATCATAAACTGTGGATCTTTAGATATACTTTTTAAAATGGCTAAAAATAGAACAAATCCTAGTTCATATCCTCCCTTTGGATCATATCCTGGTTCTATTAAACTATATAAATGGACATAAGCTGGAGTATCTCCTATTCCCCATCTTAATCCAGCAATCAATGCCAATATTAATATTGCAAATATAGAAAAATATAAATTAGGATAATTTTTTTTATTTTTTATTATTCTAGCTATTAAAGAAAATACATATGATCCTATTAAAGCAAAATAAAAAGCAGCCATTAAATTCTCCTTTCATTTTTCTTAATTAACCTTTTATCTTTATATACAAATAAAGTAACATTCCCATTGGAATTGATAATAAAGTTAATATTTTTTCAGGAGATTCTATTAAAAAGTTTTTATTCTTACTAATAAAAGAACTTGCTACATAATGTATGCTCTCTTTAAACTTAAATTTTAATGTAGCTTTTGAGTTCTTAATATTTTCAATTCGATAAAAAGCAAATCCTTTGGGATTATTTTTGTATTGTTTTATCATATTTTTTGATGAGCCATCTTCTAAGTACTCAACTACACATAAAATATCATTAATCAAAGCTAATCTATACTCCTCATCTAATTTATAGTATTTATAAGCTAGTCCAACATATTTTTCCCCTTCAAATATAGGGTATGGAAACTTTTTAGTTAATTCACTTCTATATACTAACTTCTTATCACCAGGTATTTTATATTTATTATTTATCTCAAATAAAGTTGCTTCTTTTAACCCCTCCGGAAATTTTTTCCCAATCACATCACCATTTTCATAAGAATCTAATCCAACTAAACCAGATATTTTTTTGTTGTGTTTTACTCTATTCCAATTTTTATTTATCTTTTCTACTGCATCTATTGGCATATAGTCATCAGAATCTATACATATATTTAGCTCTGTATCTATGTTTTCATATGCTGTATTATGAGCTCCATGCATCCCCTTATTACTTTGATAAATATACGTTATTTCAAAATCATTTTTCTCATGTATCCACCTCTTTACTACATCCTTTGTACCATCAGTTGATCCATCATCTATTATTAACCATTTAAAATCTTTACAACTCTGATTTTTTAAACTTTCATAACATTTGTGTAATGTATGTACCCTATTATACGTTGGGGTAAACACTGTTAATAATTTTTCCACATTAATACTCCTTATAAAATCAACTTATTAAACTTTTATATTTTTTTTCTATTTTCTCAACATAAGATTCTATATTATAATTTTCTCTTACAAACCTACTTGCTTCCTCTCCATACCTTTCAACTTTATTTTCATCATCTTTTATATATTTTAGAGAATTTATAAAAGTTTTATAATCTCCCTTTTTTATTAAAATTCCTGTTTTATCGTTTATCAATTCTCCAATGCTTCCTACATCCATAGATACTATTGTTTTTTTAAATGCCATAGCTTCAAGTAAAACCATTGGTAACCCTTCATATAAAGATGGAAGAAAAAAAACATCTATTATTGGATAAAATTTGTACGTATCTTCTTGAAATCCTGTTAATATAAAATATTCTTCTAAATTTAATTCTTTTATGAGTATTTTAATTTCCTGTTCTTGAGAACCACTTCCCACTAAAAGGAAAGTACAATCATTGAAATATTCCTTATATTTTGATAGTTCTTTTATAAATGGATTAATACCTTTTTGTTCATCTAACCTTCCTATAAAACCAAGTATTTTCTTATTCTTAGGAATCTTAAACTTCTCTATAATTTCCTTACTCTTATTAAAGTCAAATTTATTTATTTCTTTTATATCCATGGCATTAGATAATACTTCTGTTTTATCAGTTCTAAAGTATTTAGTATTTTTCTTATAAAACTCATAAACTAAACTCCCACAACTTATGTTGTAGTCATATCTAGGTCTAAAATAACTATCTAAAAGTTTATTAAAATTTTTTCCTTTTAAAAATGGATAGCAATTATGTATGTGAGATATAACTTTAATATCAAGCCTAAAAGTTCTTTTTACTAAATAAGCATTTAAAGAAGCATTATTATCATGAGCATGTATTATTTTTATATTATTTTTTTCTATAATATTTTTTAAAAATCTTAATGTCTTAAATATATTCTTATTTGAAAAAGTGGTATCATAGCTTTCTATACCTTCTTTTTTAAAAATTTCACTTAAGCTTTTTCCTCCACAAACAACAACTGGAGTGAATTTCTTCATGTTCTTACATATTAATAGAGCCATTTTTTCTGCCCCACTTAGCTTATTCATTGGTAATATATGAAGACATTTTTTCATTCTGATTCCCTCCTTCTTGAAGGCTATCGTATACAAAACTAAGTTCTGTTAATATATTTGAAATAGAATACCTTTCAACTTCTTTTAATATCTTATTTTTATTAGCTGATGTTAAATAAAATTTTTCTACTGCTTTAGCTGTTGCTTCATAATCATTAACTTCTACCAAAGCTCCAATAAAATCATTACAAACTATATCTCTATTTCCTCTTATATTAGTGGCAACTATTCTTTTCCCATTAGCCATAATCTCCATTAAGTTTCTAGGTAATCCTTCTCTATACGAGAAAAGTACTCCTATATCACTTGCATTTATCAATTCATTTACGTCTTTTCTAAATCCTAAAAAAACTATATTTTTTTCTAAATTTCTTTTTTTAACTTCTTCTTTTAAAAATTCAAGTTTTTTCCCTTCTCCAACAATTAAACATTTTATGTTTTGGTATTTATTTTTTAATAATTCTATAGCCCTTACAAGCTGTATTTGATTTTTATTTTCATTAAGTTCAGCAATCATTATTACTACAAAATCATCATCTTCCAGTCCTAAAACTCTCCTCTTTTTATTTCTTTCACCCTCACTTAATAAACTATATTCATTAATATTTAATCCAACTCCATTTATTAAATAGGCTTTTTTAGGTTTTAGCTTCTTTTTAGTTATCTCAAAATCTTCCTTATTTATATTTATGGTTATATCTGTAAGCTTAGCCATAATCTTTTCTATAGGATAATAAAGAATCCATCCCATCTTCGGTCCATTTTTAAAAAAATGATATCCGTGAGCTGTATAAATTGTTTTTAAATTTAAGCTTTAACAACCTTCCATATATAGATGCTATAGGAGTGTGAACATGAATCATATCATATTGATTTTCTTCTTGTATTTTTATTAATTCATTAAAAGCTTTTAAATTATCCAAACTTAAAGGATTTCTACTAAAAGGTATATTATAAATTTTTATACCCTTTTTAATTAGTCTTTGATCTATCTCCTTATCTATATAACAAGCACAGTTAACCTGATATTTATTTTCTATAAGCATTTCTATATGAGGAATTAAAAATGCATTTATAGTTCTGCTAACTGTAGTTACATATAAGATTTTTTTCATATTCACACCTCCTCTAATTTATAAATTAATATTCCTAGCTGGAACCCCTATTGAAGTGGTATATTCAGCTACATCCTTTACTACAACAGCACCTGCTCCAACTATAGAACCTTTTCTAACCTTTTTATTTTGAATAATGGTTGCTCCAGAACCAATTAAGGCACCTTCCTCTATATAATCATGACCTGAAATATTAACATTCCACAAAAGTGAAACATAATCGCTAATCACCGAATTATGACCTATTCCACACTTTGGGCTTATAATAACTTGATTGCCTATTTTCACATCAACAGTAATAATAACTCCTGGATAGATAATTGTTCCTTCCCCAATATTATTACTTTCATGAATGTACACATCTGGATGTATTAATGTTATAAAATTAACCTTATTATTAATTTTTTCTACAATATTTCTTTTTACTTTATAATCAGTAATTGCTACTATAACATTGACATTTTTATTTTGAGTCGCATAATCTATCAACCAATTTAATCCACCTAAAATCTTATATCCTAATACATTCATACCTTGTATTTTTTTATTATCATCAACAAAACCTAAAACATTCCAAATCTTTTCTTTTTTATTTATTTGATTAATAATATAAATTAATTCTTGTCCTACTCCTCCGGCACCTATTATTATTAAATCCCTCATTATTAATTACTCCCATTAAATCTAACTGTAGTAGCCATACCCTCTTTATTTATTCCATCCCGCTTAAATAATTTAGAAAAAGTTAAAATAAATATTTTAAAATCTAATTTTAAAGACCAATTATCTATATAAAAAATATCTAATTTAAATTTTTCTTCCCAAGTTATAGAATTTCTCCCATTTATCTGAGCCCAACCTGTTAATCCTGGTAGAACTTCATGTCTTCTTATTTGTTCTTTACTGTATAAAGGAATATAATCTGCAAGTAGTGGTCTTGGCCCTACTAAACTCATATCTCCTTTCAATATATTTATTAGTTCAGGAAGCTCGTCCAAACTTGAAGATCTCAGCTTCTTACCAAAAGACGTTAATCTCTCTTCATCTGGAAGTATATTACCATCTTTATCTATGCATTCTTTCATTGTCCTAAATTTTAAAATTTTAAAAATTCTATTATCTTTTCCTACTCTTTCTTGAGTAAATATAATAGGGCTCCCAAGTTTGGTTTTAACTAAAACTGCAACTATAACAATTACTGGAAATAGAACTATAAGCGACCCTAAAGCAACACATATATCTAAAATTCTTTTTATAAAAATCTGATATTTTTTCTTTGACATACTTCCCTCCTTATTTAATTTTCATATAATTATTTTTACAAAAAAATTTCTTTCGAGCTCATATTACACCATTTTACTTTTTTGTTAAAGCCTAAAAAAATTCATATTTTTTTCTATTTGTTTATTTTTATAAATTAATATAATATTTAGGTATATTGTATTAAATTTATAAAAAAAATATTTTAATTAGTAAAACATTATAACTTTCCTTTATTTATTCTATGTGATTATTTTGGCTTATATACTGGTATTTATAAAGTTATTAAATTTTAATCTCTTAAAATTTAATGACTTTTTTCAACATTTTTTTCTTGTTAATTTTTTTTTAATTTTAAATTTTAATATATAAAAGATATATTTTTATTTATAATAATTCTAAAAGATATAAATATATCACATTATTTACCTTTAATTTACATATTTTTCTCTATTTATAAAAAATATAATGTTACTATTATTAGTATAATTTTTATAAATTTTAATTTTGAAAGGTGTTTTTATATTGAAGAATTTAAAAGAACTATTAAAAAAAATAAAATGGATATATCTACAGTCAAAGCTAATACTTCCTGTTTTAATTCTAATAGTATTTATAAGCTCATTTTTTTCATTGATAGGAGTTTATGATGCTATTGTTTCAAAAAACTTAATTGATAGCGCAATCTCTGGAAATACCAATTCTGTTTTAAAATGGTTAGTAATAATGGCCTCTATAATGTTACTTAATATAATTAGTTATCCAATAATATCTTTAATAAACACTTATACTTCAACAAAAATGTCTCAAACTCTTCAAAAAAAAATTTATGCACATATAACTTATAGTAACTGGCAAGAATCTTCTAAACATCACAGTATGAACTTATTAACTAGATTAACTAATGATGTTTCCACTATTACAGGAACAGTTATGCAAACAATTCCTTCTATAATCTCCTTATCAATAACTCTTCTTGCATCCTTTACAACTCTAATATATTTATCTCCTGCCATTGCAGTAGTAGCTATATTTATAGGCCCATTTTTATTATTAATAAGTAGATTATTTGCAAAGAAACTAAAAAAAATTTATAAGGAAATTCAAGAAGAAGATGTTAAGTATAGAACCTTTATTCAAGAAAGCATAAAAAATTTAATTATTGTAAAAACCTTTTGTCTAGAAAAAGTTAACTTAGATAAATTAAGTAAAATTCAAAAAAAAAGATTTGAACTTAGTTTAAAAAATACTAAAATAGGAATTAAATCTGGAATAACTTTAAGTATATGCTCCTCTATAGCATATTTCACAATATTTTGCTGGGGTGCTCTAAACCTTTCAAAAGGAATAGGAACCTATGGAACTCTTATGGCAATGATTCAACTATATAATAAAGTTCAAGGTCCTTTTTCAGCATTAGCTAGTAAATTCCCTAGTTTAGTTGGAGCTATAGCTGCTACCGAAAGGCTTATGGAAATTGAAGAATTATCACTTGAAAAACATAAAGATCTAAAAGAAGGTATAAATAGACTATGTCTTCCTAAAGTAAATAATAAAAAAATTATAGATAATAAGATTCATTATATAAATTCAGATAATATTTTTTATTCAAAAGATTCTTATCCTAAGAAAATAGATTTTAGTATCAATTTTAGCAATGTTTCATTTTCATATGATAAAGATAAGCCTATTTTAAAAGATTTAAATCTTTCCATAAAGTCCGGAGAAATAATAGGATTAATTGGACCTTCTGGACAAGGAAAAACAACCTTAATAAAAATTATTTTATCTTTACTTAATATAGATAATGGAAATATATATTTGAACTTAAAAGAAAATACTCAATCTTTACTTGCTTTAGATTCTTTAAATGAAATGCAAGAAAAAAATTCATATAATTATAATAGCGAATTATCCACTCTTCATAGGGAACTTATATCATATGTTCCTCAAGGTGATACACTTTTTTCTGGAACAATAGAAGAAAACCTACGATATGGTAAACCTAATGCAACCTTAGATGAAATAATAAAAGCTACTAAAAAAGCATGCGCTTTTGATTTCATAGAAGAATTAACTGATGGATTTAATACAGTTATTGGAGAAAATGGACTTGGCATATCAGGAGGCCAAGCTCAAAGAATTGCTATAGCAAGAGCTTTTTTAAGAGATAAACCTATATTAATATTAGATGAAGCAACATCTGCACTAGATCCAGAAACAGAAATTAAAGTTATTAATGAAGTTAAAAATCTTTCTCATAAGCCTATTTGTATAATAATAACTCATAGACCATTAGCTTTAGGTATATGTACTAGAATTCTAGAACTTAAGGATAACTCAATAAAAGAGGTTTCAAAAAAAGATTTTAAAATTTTAAATAAAATATAAAATCAAATGGGTTGTATCAAAATTTAACACAACCCATTTTCTTAATTATATGATTTTAACTATTTTTAAGATTTTTTTGAACCACAACAAGGACAATCTACTTGCCCTGGGGCACCATGTATATGACTATTTCCGCTTTTATAACAATCACAATCTTGCCATGGTGGTGCAAATGTATCAACATCTCCCTCATTTGTGTTTTCAACACCTAAAATCATTAGCTCTGGATTTTCCCATTTTCTCATAAAAACTCACTCCTAATTTATTAATATTTATATTTAATAGTTATCAATTTGTTTAAAATTTTCTTAATAACTATCTATATATCATAAAAATTTAGTTACATAAAATTTTTTTAATCAACTTATAAACTTGTCTTACTTTTCTATACAATAAATTTTTATTTATTACTTAACTTAAATTCAATTTATTTTGCAAAGCAACCAACTCTTGTATAATTTAAATCTCCATTTCCACCTGTAACAAATGTTTGACCATATCTAAGCCATGAATGAGCTACCATACTGTTTTTTTCTCTAGCAACTCCTAAATATAAAGTAGTTTTTATCCCTTTATCTTTTAAAATCTTTTGTGCTGTCATAGCTTGTACTAAGCATTTACTTTCCCATGGAGTATGTGAACTTGCAAGTTTAACAATAAAACCTACTTCTTTTACAATTTTATAATGCTCTATGTCAATTTTAAAATCGCTTTCCTTACCTTTTTCTCCAAGTAATTTTTTCACCTTACTGAAACTTATATTTAATATAATAAATCTATAGAATCCACAAAGTATAACTGCTTTACAAAACATAACTTTACTTTCAAAATCTATTTTAAAAAAAGTTTTAATCTTTCTAATTAATAAAGACAATTTCTTCATGTCTTAACTTCTCCAAATACTCTAAAACTTTGCTTTCACAAGTTTCTCTATCTATATCATATTCTTTTATTATTGACTCTATTATCTCTGAAACACTTTTAGGTTCATTAATTGTATCCCATATAGCACTTCCTGTTTCATTTAGCATAAAATACTTTCCCTTATCTAAATCCATCATTATCTTTTCTTTATTTAATTCAGTTACATCTACATCCTCTTTTTGAGAAACTATTGAATCTAAACTTATTAATTTACCAACCATTATAATTCCCTACCTTCATATAAATAAATTTAAACATTACACTTTAACATTAATTCTCTTTCTATAAGTTCAATTTGTCTATCTACAGAAAATTGATTCTTAGGACGCTTTATTCTAAATACTAATGTATTTTTAGCTATGTTTATAACCTTTTTAAAATAAGCTGGAGGGATTCCATGAGGCGATATAATTTCTATTCTATATATATTTCTTAGAATTGTTTTCATCTTTTCTCCTCCTGAAATCTCTTCTATTTTAACTTCTTCCCCATCATAAGGTTCAATTTCAAATATAGCTTGTAGCGTTCTTTTTTCTTTTACAAAACTTTCATGTGTAGGGATTACATATTTTTCCCTATCTTCATCTATTAACTTAAAATCATCAATCCTATACCCCATCTTTTCCATAGCATCCCTACATATTTTTTGCTGAGGATATGCTGGCTCAATAAATATTTCATCTTGAAGTTCTATAGTTGAACATACATCATCAGCCATAAAAGGATATTCATAATGTCTAAAGTAATTTGTTAACGTGGATTTCCCGGCTCCACTTTTTCCAGTCAGAATTATTGCATTTTCTCCTATTAATATGGCTCCTCCATGAATTGCTACTTTATTTCTTTGTAATAAAATCATTCCAAAGGATGTTCCTAAAATAAAGGTTTTAATCCCTTGATTATCTGCATTTTCTGAAGGCTGTACAATTATATTCTTTCCATCATATATATAAAAACTTCCTATATTTTTTACAGTAAACACCATACTATCAACATCATATTTAAACCAAGAATAACTCGGTATTTTTTCAATAACATCTTTAGGAATTATATCTTTTTTAATTTTAATATCTACTTTATTTTCATTCTTATCTATTGATAAAAGTTCTGGAATCTCTATATCAGATTCCACAATTAACCCATAAACCTTGTAAAACCACTTTTTCATAAAATCTTCCTCATGATATATATTTTTATAATTATTTAAGCTATAATACTTACAAAATTAACTACTTATATTTTAATTTAATCGTAATGCATCCAGGATCATCCTTATTTAATTTTGTTAATTTTACTTTTATTGTTCCCCACCTAAAAGACCGTTTTTGTAAGCTTAAATCCCCTATATCCACTCCTAAATTACGTTTTGTCCATTCTTCATAAAGTTTAAATTCATTATTATCTATATAATCTACACTTCTTAATTCAATCTCTTTTGGATTAACACCATTAAAATTTAAATCAATAAAAAATTCTAGATTATCAATTTTAATAGGCTCTAAAATTTCATATTTATATTTATTGTTAAATTCCGAATGTATATCTATAATTATTTTTTAAATATCTTTGAAAAAGGAACCGTATAGTTCTTTTTTTCACTTTCTTTTTTCCAATTTTAATTTGTCCCTTGCATAAACTCATAAATTCCTCCCCTCTACCTATTTTTTAGTTAAATTAAGTTCCTCTAAAAGTTTTCTTTTCTTTTTTGACACAGTAACTGATTTTGTCAAAAATCTTATTTTATTTTTTAAGGAATAATCTTTATTTAACACACCAGCCCCTAAATGATGTGCCCAAGCTACAGGAGTTAGTATTTTATTATCTTGAGCATATTTATATTTTTCCGACATATTTTCTACTTTAGGAAATACTAATTCTAAATATTTCTCGCTAATACTTCTCTTTTTCTCTTTTTCATCTTTACTATAAGCAAAATCAGCTCCTAAAGTTCCAATGACATCTTTTTTACCAAAAACTCCACTATTAAAAATATTTTGTATTAAATCTTCTACTAATTCGTTCTCAATACTTCCACTATTTGATATCTCCATTGGAATTTCTATATTAAATAACTCTTCACAACATTTAAAGATAGCTAAAATAAATTTTTCAGCTCCACATTCTATTGCTTTAAACATAAAGCTTTCCCAATTTATTTCATCACCCTTTTGTTCTACAAGAAGTACTAAATCGCATAGTTGTCTAAGTCCAAATCCTCCACAAACTATGTGTACCGCCATGTGCAAACAAAGATGTAATGCTAAATCTTCCCATCCTAAAGATAGCACTTCTGCTTTCCCAATTTTAATCTTCATTGAGTTTTTCCATATATCTTTTTCAAATTCTTTTGTTCCTAGAAAATAATCATCATTCACTAAAGTCCAGTGTACTTCAACATGCCTATATTTTTCATGGCTAAAAACTAAATGTGCCCCATGTTCATCTTCGCATTCCTCTAGCTTATATCCTAATTCTTGCAAAAGCTCTGTTACTCTTTCTAAATCCTCTTCATGAACCAAAACATCAGAATCACCCATAGTTCTAAATTCTGGTTTTGGATATAAATCTCTTACAACTAATCCTTTAAGAACTATTACATCTATGTTTTCTTCATTAAATTTTTCAAGCAGTTTTCCAACTTGGTTATAATGTGATATCTGGCCTACTCCAGTAAAGAAAGTACTTTTCTTCCACTGATTAAGCTCCTCTTTGCTTAATCCTTCTAATGATTTTATCCCATATATAGATGAATAAATTAATGCGCTTATTTCATGAGCATTAGCTTCACACATTATTTCATTCCATTTAGAAATGCTTTTAAAATCACTAAGCTTTTCTCCATGTATAGCTAAATTTAATAATTTTATTATTTGCCTTTGAGAACGCTCCATCAACTTCTTCCTTTTTACCTTTCATATTAAATATTTTTATAAAAATAATTCCTTTATAATTTGTGAAACTCTATTTATATCCTCTTCAGTCATTTTTGTATCGCTCGGAAGGCAAACTCCCCTGCTAAAGATATCTTCACCAACACTAATACCTTCTTCATTATGATTAAAAAATTCAAAATCTTTATAAAATGGCTGTAGATTCATAGGCTTCCAAATAGGTCTTGATTCTATATTTTCTTTTTCAAGCGCTTTTATTATATCTATAGGCTTAACTTTTGATTCCTCTTTTAAAGTTATTATGCTAAGCCAGTAATTAGGTTCACCATACTGGCATATTGGTGCCATATCTATATAATCTATCGCCTTAAAAGCTTCCTTATAACTTTCAAAAATATATTTTTTATTTTCAATTCTCTTTTCTAAAACCCTTAACTGACCTCTTCCTATTCCTGCAACTACATTGCTCATTCTATAGTTATATCCGAGCTCTTTATGTTCATAATGTCTTTCATTTTCTCTAGATTGAGTTGACCAAAACCTTGTTTTTTCTATCATATCTTCATTATTAGAAACAAGCATTCCTCCCCCAGAAGTTGTGATTATCTTGTTCCCGTTAAATGAATATATTCCATAATCCCCTATTGTTCCACTCATTTTCCCTTGATATGTTGCACCTAATGATTCAGCCGCATCTTCTATTATTGGAACTTTATAAAAATCACATATTTCCTTTATTTTATATAAATCTGCACTTTGTCCATATAAATTTACTACAATAACAGCCTTAGGAAATTGTCCATCTTCCTCACATCTCTTGAAAGCTTTTTTTAGTGCTATTGGAGACATGTTATAACTATTAGGTTCAGAATCTATGAAGACAGGTTTTCCTTTCTCATAAATTATAGGATTACAACTTGCTGCAAATGTTAAACTCGAGCAAAAAACTTTATCTCCTTTATTTATTCCTATACACTTCAATGCCATATGAATAGCTGCAGTTCCTGAAACCAAAGCTGCTGCACTTTTTATACCTACATAATCTGCTATTTCTTTTTCAAAGGCATTTACATTTGGTCCAAGAGGCGCTATCCAATTGCTTTGAAATGCCTCCTTTACAAATACTTCTTCTAAACCTCCCATATGAGGTGAAGCTAAAAATATTCTCTCTTTCCCCAAAATAAATCCTCCTAAATTGTTTAACTTAATACTCTTTTTAATTAATACTTTTAACACTATAACTATAATAATATTAACTTTAGACGATCAATTTTATAACTATAAACTTAACCTAAATGAAATTTAAAAATCATATTGCTTCACTTGCTTCATGTAACGCAACTTCATTAAAAACACTATTATTTTCAGTGTCCAACCTTTTATATGTCTTTACAATAAATTGAAGTGCTGTTTTTAGTGTTTCCACATCCCCAAGATCAGCAATTTTTTTTAAAGCATTTACGCCTAACTTTAACATTTCAAAATCATACTCCCCCGGCTTAGCAATAAATATCTTTTCATGACTTGTTTTTCTTAACCCTTCTTCATCCATAAGAAGTTCTTCGTATAATTTTTCACCTGGTCTAAGACCTGTTATTTCTATTTTTATATCAACTTCTGGTTCAAATCCTGAAAGCTTTATTAAATCTTTAGCTAAATCATATATTAGTACTGGATTACCCATATCAAGTACAAATATTTCTCCACCTTTTGCATAAGCTCCTGCCTGAAGAACAAGCTGAGCAGCCTCTGGAATAAGCATAAAATACCTTGTTATTTTTTTATGAGTAAGAGTTACTGGTCCTCCTTTAGCAATTTGTTTTTTAAATAATGGAATTACAGATCCATTGCTTCCAAGAACGTTACCAAATCTTACAGCAACAAATTCCGTATTAGAATTTTTATCTATAGCTTGTATTATCATTTCGCACATTCTTTTTGAAGCTCCCATAACATTTGTTGGATTAACAGCCTTATCCGTTGAAATTAATACAAATCTTTCAGCTCCGTATTTATGTGCACATTCTGCAACATTTAATGTTCCAATAACATTATTTTTAATAGCTTCTTCTGGGTTACGTTCCATAAGAGGAACATGTTTATGAGCCGCAGCATGAAAAATTACTTGTGGCTTATATTCATTAAATATATTTTCAAGACGCTTTTCCTCTCTTACAGAAGCTATTAATACCTTTTCTTTGAGATTTTTAAAATTACTTATAATTTCATTTTCAAGTTCATATGCATTATTTTCATAAATATCTAAAATTAGAAGTAATTTAGGTGAAAATTTAGCTATTTGACGACATAACTCAGATCCTATTGATCCTCCACCACCAGTTACCATAACTACTTTATTTTCTATATAGTCCTTTATTCCTTGCTTATCTAAAATAACTTCTTCTCGCCCTAAAAGATCCCGTAAATCTATATCCCTCATTCTGTTTAAACTTACTTTTCCTCCTATAAGTTCATACATTCCTGGAATTATTTTAACTTTCGCCCTTGTACTTTGGCATATTTCTATAATCTCTTTCTTAACTTTTCCATCAACTGAAGGCATAGCAATGAGTATTAAATCAACATTTTTTTCCTCTGATATCGCTATAATTTTATTCCTATTACCAAGAATTTTAATTCCCCTAAGATAAGTACCTATCTTACTTGGATTATCATCTATAACCCCAATGACCTTCTGTTTAATAGGATTTTGTTTTCTAACTTCTTCTATTATAAGCTGTCCACATGAACCAGCTCCTATTATTAATATCTTTTCCAAATTACTAATATTACTTGAATTTAATAAAACTCTGCCGTGTGAAATCATTCTTCTGTAAATTCTAAACGACACCCTTATTCCTATTGTAAAAATCATTATAAATAGTCCTGCTAAAAGCACTGTAATATGATCTATATAATATATACTTGATATAATTGTGCTAGTAATTAATATAATACCTGTAGCAATTAAACAAGCTATTAATCCAAAAGCCACTTCATCAATTCCTACAATAGTCCATATACTCTTATACATTTTAAATATAGATAGCATCATTAAATATATTATTACTATTACTGGTAAAAATAATATCAATCCATTTCTTTCATCCATAATAAAATCAAAATTAAATCTTATTATAAACGCTAATATATAAGAATTTACTATTATTAGAGTATCTAATGACATCAAAAACAGAGCCTTAACTTTACCTTCTTTCTCCATTTTATTCCTCCAAAATAAAATTTATTAGGATCTAACCTTTAATTTTTTCTTTTTGTTATCTTCAGCGTAGTAATAAATTTTATTATTCCCTTTTATACCATTTAATACTGATCCTAAAACATTAGCTCTAACTTTTTCTAGTTCTTTGTAAGCTTTTATTATTGACTCCTTTGATGTTGATTCTGCTCTTACAACTAATATTGTTCCATCACATTTTCCTGCCAAAATCTGTGCATCAGTTACAGCTGTTAATGGAGGTGTATCTAAAATTACATAATCATAACACACACTTAATGCCTTCAAAAGATTTTCCATTGATTTGGAAGACAAAATTTCTGAAGGATTGGGAGGAATTCTTCCAGAAGTTATTACACTAAAGTTTTCATTTAATATCTGTATTACATTATTTAAATCGTTTTTACCAATAATATATTCTGTTAGTCCAATAGAATTAGATATACCAAACTTCTTATGAATTGTCGGTCTTCTTAAATCACAGTCAATTATTATTACTTTCTTATTATTTTGTGCTATTATTGAAGCTAAATTACCTGCTACGGTTGATTTTCCTTCACCTGGTTCTGAACTTGTTACAACAATACTTTTTAATTCTTTATCTATGGATGAATACTCTAAACTTGTTCTTAATACCCTATAGCTTTCTGCTGCTATTGATTTTGGATCTTTATCTACTAAAAACACCTAATCCCCTCCTTCAACTAATCATGTATTGGTATTTCACCTATTACTGGAATAGGTAAAATCTTTTCTAGTTCTTTTTTGTTTTTTATAGAATTATCTAAATAATCTAAAATAAAAATCACCCCTAAAGCTATTACTAATCCAGCTATTACCCCAACCAAAATAACCTTTTTTTTGTTTGGCATAATTGTTATTGACTTTGGATAATCTAATATTTCAATATTAGAATTTACTATATATTCTCCAACTGTACTTTCAAATTCATTGGTCATAACATTAATAATCTTTTCAACTTCCTCTTTATTATAAGATACATAACTTATCTCCAAAGTTGGTATAGATCCATTACTAGGTATAAAAGATAGTCCTGATCTAACATAATTAGCTGGTAAATCTATGTTAGCTTTTTTTAAAAGCTTTGACACAACATCCTCATTATTAAAAATTTCTACATAAGCACCAACCATCTTTTTATACTCTTCAAGTTCTCCAACTGAATAGGTTCCCTTTATTCCTTCTTTACCTATGAAAAACTTCACTCTTGATTGGTAACTTGGCTTCATTTTATATGCTTTATATGCTGAAAATAAAATTGGTAATAACATAATAATTATTATAAGTTTATATCTTTTTTTTAAGGCATATAATATTTCTTGAATATCCAATGTTTTTTCTTCCATGTTAATCCCCTTTTTATCCTTATTTTACATATTAGATTAAAATAACCAATTAATGAGATTATAACATCATTGATTTTCTCTTTAAAGAATCTATTTTTTCCCAAATTCGACATATAAAAAATCACTGAAATTTATATACATTTTTAATCAAACTAAATTTAATAATTCATATTCTTTTTATTAATAGATATTTTTTTTTATTTATCTTTTATTAATATTAAAATTTTTACATAATATTTTTTTAATGTTTTTTTTATTTATATTAGTAAAACACTAAAAAAATTTAGATATTTATTACTTTTTTATTGCATTTTCGCTTTTTAAATTTATTTTAAACTAAAAATAAATTTATTTAACAAATAAATAATATATAAATAAAAATGGCTTGTACCAAAACTCACTATAAAACTTATAAATCTATTCCTTAAACTAATTAATATAAAACCTTCTATATTATTTTGAAATATAAAAAGTAATATATTATCTCTCTTTAAGAATCTATAAATTTTATTAAGGAGTAACTTTGGTACAAGCCTCTTAATAATTTAATATATATTTTTAATTATTATGGATATTTAGCTTAAGCATATTTAATATACTTTTCTTAAAAGCTAATTTTATATACTTTAATCAATACAATATACTTCTTCTAAAATTAAACTTTATACTCTTTAATTAGCTCTATAAAGCTCTAATTATAACATCGTATATTTACTCTAAAATTCATCATTTACTTTATCTATATCTTTAATAGTCTCATCTAATTCTTCATTGCTTTCCTCTAATTTTAATCTTCCATAGATAACTTTATTTACTACTAAAGCTATACCTATTCCCATTACTATAAAAGCTATTCTCATAGGTACTGAAACTCCTGGTTGGAATAAAATCATTGCAGCCCCTAAAGAACTCATGGTTATAAATATCATCTTTATTTTATATTCCTTGATGAATGTGTAAATATAACTTAGGATAAGTAAAACTATACTACTAAACTGTTGTGGTACAAGATAAACAAATATTAATACAAATATTGCTGATCCTATTAAAGTACCAAAAAATCTTTCCTTAACCCTAGTCTTAGTATCATCAAAATGTGGTTGAGTTATTGACATTGCAGTAATGCTTATCCACATTGATTTTTGAAAACCAAGTATGCTTCCAAGTAACATAGCTATAGATACAGCCAGTGCCATTCTTAGTGAAAAGTTAAATTGAAGGGTATTTTTATTCATAGTTTTTATCATTTCACTTATATTCATATGATCAGAGTCATCTTTTTTTCTATGACTGAAATAATAAACTAAAGCTATTAATGCTCCTCCAACAAATAATGCTATAAGTCTTCTTGGCAATTCACTCCATGTAATAGGAGTTCCTTCTATAAATACATAACAAAGTATAAAAGGCAAATATGCCTTTGTTTCCATAGCATTAGTAACTAAATATGACACTACAAATATGCTTATGAAATTGACTACAAATCCTAAAAATGGATTTATTGAAGCTATTTGACTTGAAACTCCCATAAGAACAAAGGATAATACTGTAGTTATAATAGCCTCATTTAATTTTAAACTTAAATGAACATCTACAAACATAAGCATTGCAGTTATGGCGCATACCCCTACAAGACTATTAGCACTTCCAAAGACAGCTCCATATAAAGTAACAAAGATAACTATACCAATTATCAAGATTAAATTACTTATAAGAATCTTAGGTTTTAGATTCTTTTTTATACTTTTTATCATTCTCTCTATTCCTCTTTTCCATCTAGTCATTTCTTCTGTCGAGCATTATACCACATTTAAAATTTTAGTGAAATAAGTTTTTTATATAAAAAAATAGAGTTCAAAGCATTTTTTTATTACTTTGAACCCTTATTCATTACTTTATTAATATCTCTAGTGCTTTAAGAAACTTCTTTAAAACTTCCCAAAATCTATTAGCTGTATTTAAATAAGTATAAACCTTACAAACAGTATGAAGAGAATATCTAGATGAGCTTTAGAATTTAAATTATTACGGAGAAGATATTACGTTAAAAAGCTGAGACTGTTCGAAGCGTAGCAAGTTTCGAAGCTTTAGTAATATCTTCGGAGTAATAATTATAAATTCTTAGCGAAATCTAGTAATTCTCGGAATATGTTTGTAAGGTTTATTATTTTGATATAACTCTTTAAATTACTTTTTCTTAAAGCTTATTATGGCTTTGAATAAATCACCATCTACTTCTATATGGAATTTTCCACCTTGAAGTTCAACAAAGCTCTTAACTATTGCAAGCCCTAATCCTGAACCCTCTGTATTACGAGATTTATCTCCTCTTACAAACCTATCTGAAATTTCATTAATATTAAAGGTTATTTCATCTGCTGAAATATTTTTTATGATAACATCAACATTTTCTCTTCCATCTTTAATGTCTATATACACCCTTGAATTAGGAAGAGCATATTTAACCACATTAATTATTAAATTTTCAAATACTCTGTAAGTTCTTTGTCCATCTAGTGGTAAGATTACTTTTTCCTCTGGCAATGAAAGTCTCATATCTAAACCAGCTTCATTTATTTTATCATCTAATTCTAAAACTACTTGCTTCATAAGATATGAAATATCCACATCCATTATATTTAAATTTATATTTCCAGTAGTAGCTTTACTTACTTCAAATAAATCTTCTATTAAATGTTTTAACCTTTGTGATTTTCTCTCTAAAGTTTCTAAGTAAGCTTTCCTTTTTTCTTCGTCTTCTTCTCCTTTTAATAGATCAACATAAGCAATTATTGATGTTAATGGAGTTTTTAAATCATGAGAAACATTTGATATAAGCTCTGTTTTCATTCTTTGACTTTTAACTTCTTCTTCAACGGCTGCCTTGAACCCCTTTTGGATATTATTTAATTCATCTCTCATTGGATTAAAGAAGCCACAATCCTCATCATCCTTAGAGTCTAAGTTTCCATTTGATATTTCCTTGGTCTTTTCTAAAATTTTGTTATAGTCCTTTTTCCACTTATCTATATATTTTCTACCAAAGTAGAATAAAATTCCTGAATATATTACTACTCCAAATATTCCAAAGAACCAAACTGAACAAAGGATTGATACAATGACAAAGTTTATTCCTAAAATTATTAAAAGAACCTTATCACTATTCTTATTTAAATCTATTCCTTTAATATAGTTTATGAATTTTCTTAAGATAAAAAATATAACGTCTTTTACTTTATAAACTAATAAATGCTTTCTTATATAATTTTTAAATCCAATATTAAATATATATTTTACATAGATTACTTCAAAGAATACAAAGCCATATATGACCATCCAATAAAGCACATTAATTATATTAGTAACTATATCTAAATGTGGTAAGCTAGTCATTTTTAGAGCTTCACTTAATCCTCCTTGAAGTGTTGGAATTATTATAAGTCTTCCACTTTCAATTGTGAATGCTAGCATAATTGAAGCTATTATAAAGTTAATCTCAAAAGGAATCTTTAAAAACTTATTAAAACCTAAAACCTCTCTTGTATATTTAAATGGAATAAGTAAGGCAAGTAAACAAGTGAATATTATTCCAATCATAATGAAAGGAGCGCTAGCACTCCCAAGTGCCATAATCTTATTATTCATTTCACTATAATATAAGTTATCTTGATATTCTAAAGTTTTTGGTACTGCATACACATAAGTCATATTCTCTATGGGTTTTGCTTCATACTCATTGTGATATGCAAAATACTGTGAATCCATATCTAATAATAGATTGCTTACCCTTGGGCTATCCTCACCATAAATTTTTTCTAAAGAAACCTTGCCTCTGTTGTTATACTTAAGTACCATATAAAATCTATAATAATTTTCTAAATCACCATTTTCAATATATGAACCCTTTGCTAAGGCTTCAAGCAACCAATTTTGATCTCCTTTGCTTTCATATACTGTATTCCCCTCTTCATCCATAGCATATACTCTTAAGTTTCCTAAAGAATGTACTTTATTTATAAGTTCTTTAATATGGGAATTTAACTCTCTCTTATCTTCATTTAAGTTATATTCTGGACTCTCTTCACTATTAGATATATTTTCCCTTTTTAAAGTGAATAAATCCTCTATAGGATTTAGTTCTTTGTCATTTTCCTCAGCTTTTTTCTCTAAATAATCATAGTAAATTCCATAGTTTGTATTTATTATTTTTTCTCTAAAATTATAATTATCAAGTAAACTATAACTTGTAATATAGCTTGGAGCATTTTTCTTTATTATAGGATATGATAATAATAAACATATAGATATAATTCCTATTAATATTAAGGTTATTATTGTAAAAACCCACTTTGTTTTATTAGTTCTATTTTCCTTATTAACTTGTAAGTTTTCCTTATTGCTTTTCGATTTTATAGCCAACTCCCCACACCACCTTTAAATATTTTGGATTTTTTGGATCTATCTCTATTTTTTCTCTTATATTTCTTACATGGACCATTACAGTGTCTGTGTTTACTGCATTTTCATTCCATACTCTTTCATATATTTCTTCTGCTGAAAAAACTCTTCCTGGACTCTTAATAAGTAATTGAAGTATTTTAAATTCTATAGGAGTTACTTTTACTACATCTCCATCTAATATTACTTCTTTTCTATCACTATTAACCTCTAATCCACCTATGGAATAAGAATTTGTTTTCTTCTCATCCTTTTTCACCATGTTTAAGTATTTAGAATATCTTCTTAATTGAGAATTAACTCTTGCAAGAAGTTCTAATGGATTAAATGGTTTTGTCACATAATCATCAGCTCCAATATTAAGTCCTAAAATTTTATCCATATCCTCTGATTTTGCTGATAACATTATTATAGGAAAGTCATAACTTTCTCTAATTTTCATTACCATTGTAGCTCCATCCATTTTAGGCATCATTATGTCAACAACAGCTAAATGAACCTCTTCCTTTTCAACTATTTCTAATCCTTCTAAACCATTACTTCCTTTAAATACATTGTATCCTTGATTTTTTAGATATATTTCAATAGCCTCTGCTATTTCCTTTTCGTCTTCAACAACTAAAACATTATACTTTTCCATCTCTTTATTACTCCCTTTTTTATTACTATATTTTTATTAGATGCATATAAATATCTAGCTTAACTTTATCTCTGTGCTTTTTAAATTTTAATCTTAATTTAATTAGTATTGATTTTAACACTTTGATAAGCACTACATAATTTCATAAATTTAAACTAGAATTTTTCTTTAACATTATAATTTATCCAATAATTTCAATATAATAATATCATAGAAAGCTTTTTCACTGTTAGAAACATAGCCTTTCCTTAACTATTTCCTTGTATTCTTTAAAGTTTGTTAATACCTCATTGTCTATATTTCCAAAAACATCTGCTGAAAACTGTATTTTTGTAAAAGGAAGTGGTATGCCATAGTTGTCAATTTTATTTTTTAATTTTAACTTCTTTGAATGCCTAACCTTTATTCCAACAAAAGGTTTATTTGAATCTTTTGCTAAGGAAAAGGCTATTTTCTTTGGCTCATGTAATGGTCCTATAGGTCCATCTAAAGCTAAAGCAACTAAGGAGTCCTCCTTGCTTTTTTCCCTTAATTCCTTAATAAATTCTTTCTTATTAACATCATCTGGCATCTTAAGAGCACTAGCTCCATAAGAATTAAGAATATATTCTATATACTCACCTCTAGAGTCATCTGTAACAACTACATTTACATCTAACTCTTGATTTTTTTTAACTTTATAATATCTATTTAATTTTTTTAATAGAAGATTCATAGAATAACTATTTTCCCTCCAAAAACCTAAAATACAATTATCCATAATCTCATCATCTATCTCATAAAAATTTTCAAAACTTACTGTACTTGTCTTTAGTACAAAGTTTAAATATCCATTGTAAACACGCTTAACTACTGCCTTCAATTTATTACTCCCCCCTCTCCTTTATCTTTATATATTTTCAATTTTATTTTTCAAAATAACACCTCCTTATTTCTATCCTAAAAATTTTAATAATTCCTCTCCCAAGAAATATCCTGATGATATTAAAACTGTATTCCATATAAAAATCCCTAAAGTTGCATAAGCACTATACTTAAGAAAATTTAATTTCAAAACTCCTGCTGGTATTGATATTACTGTCCTAGCCATTGGAATTAGTTTGCTTATTAAAATTCCTGTATAACCCTTTTCTCTCAAATAATCAATTTTGCTATTTACAAAGCTTTCGTGACTTGGAAATTTATTTAGATATTTTTGAAGAATTAATTCTCCTCCAAATCTTCCTATGCAATAAAGTATCCAACTTCCTATTAGACCTGCTATTACAGATACCAAAAGTGCTTTTATAAGACTCATTTCACTTCTTGAAACTAAAACGCCCACTGCTGGCATTATTATCCCTGCAGGAAGCCCTGGTAAATTCATATATTCTAAAAGAATAATCACAAATAAAAATAAAAGCCCATACTCTGCAAAATAGTTTGTTATAGTTCCAAAATCCATACCCCTTACCTTCCAATTTTTAAAATTTATTTAATCTATATTTTTATTAATTTTTGATTTTAACTTCCCCTCCTAATCTAACTTAATTTTCAAGGGAATTTCTATTATCTAAATTGTTAATTACTTTCTTCTCATTTGCTACACTCTTATAATAAACTTTAAAAATAAAGAAACTCCTCAGATAAATCTAAAGATTTTCTAAAGAGTTTCTTAATATTTTTTTGATTTTAGTTAGTAATCTTAAAAGGACTTATTTTTAACTTCTAAAATTTTAGGTAAACTGATTTTTATATACTTTTTTATTATTAATAAATCTCCCTTAGTTCTTCCTCTATTTTATTAAAAATTACATTTAATAAATTTTTATCTACATTAATATGTTTTGACGTAATTCCCCAATTTGAGTAATTTATAAATAATATAAGACATCTTATCTTGCTTAAAATTATGCTCTGTTTATCTACTAAGTCTTTAAGTTCTAAATTTTCAGCGATTAATTTATTTTCCATTAACTTAGACTCAATAAGATTACAATCTAATAGAAGTTTAACTGTATTCTCATTATATTTCTCTTCATATAATATGCTTTTTAACTCATAAAGAAGTTTATTTGTTAATTCTAAATACCTTTCCTTTAAATCATATATAGAATTTTTTATGCTCTGTGGGAAAATAAGCTTATTAATTCCTAAAGCTATTACTATCCCTATTATTACAAATAAAAATCTATAAAAAGCTAAGTATCCAACTGTACTTCTAGATAATCCAAAGCTTAGAGCCATAAGTGCTGTGCATACAACCTTTTTCTCATAATCCTTTTGGACAAAGTAAAGAAACATTAATATTAATAAAAGTAATTCTAAAGGAATAATATGTGGGAAAAATGTAAATATTGAAATATAGATTATCACTCCTATTATTGTCCCTTTGAATCTTTTTATTGCTTTTGTTAAAGTTTCTTCTTCATATGGCTGTATAACCACATAAACGCTGGTAACAATCCATCTTCCCTGATGTATTTTAAATAAATCTACTATAAACATTATTAGGGAAACTGCTATGGCTAGTTTTAAAGAATAGGCTACCCTTAAATCTTTCACTTTTAAAGAACTATTTCCTATTAGTAGTTCCTTAAGATTAAATTTTACTTTAATTCTCTTCCTTGATTTCTTCCTCCTATATTCATATAAATTATTTATATTTTTCTCTAAAAGTCTTATAAGTTCAGTGCATTCCCCTAAAAAGGTATATTCTTTCTTAGTCCAATTATTTGTGGTAGAAGACTTATTTAAACCATCCTTTTCCTCATTAATACAATCCACTTTTCTTTCTAAAAATAAAGTTATGTTTTCCAAATCATGATTTAATCTATTTAAATAGTCTATTATGTCTTTAGATTTATTATTAATTTTACCAACTTTATTGATTATTGAATTTATTCTTTCTAATATAAGTACAATATTAAAATAAATATCATCCTTATGATTTTCTATAAACTTATTGTTATTTCTTCCTTCAATCAAAATTAATAATTTTCTTAATTCGCTATCTATATAGATATTTTCCTTTTCCCTATAGCTTTCATTTATTATATGGCAGATTTCTTTTTGAATATTTCTTATAGACCTTATTATTATATTATTTGAATTCTTTTTAAAGTTTCTTCTATTAAATAATATGTGAATTCCAATAATAATGAAAACACCTACTCCCATAGCCACTAACCTTCTTGGCAACTCATCTAAACTTATAGGATATTCCAACATATACACATATAACAATAGGAATATATAAGAAATAACATTTTTAAATTCCGTTGTATATATAAATGATACTGTAAAAAGTATTAAAAAGTTTATTATTAATCCAGCAAATGGATTTATGGCAGATATATAAGCACTTATGGCTAAAAATAAGTTTAATATTAGAAATATCATAGACTTATAAATTGGATATGAAGTTAAATCTAATCTTAGAAAAGCATAGGACGCCATTGCTATTATTAATCCTATAATAGTGTTTTCCACTCCAAATATTGTTTTGTATAATCCCATTAATACTACAGATAAAACTGCAAATATTAAAGGTAGTTTAAATCTTTTTATATTCATTTGTTTAATTATCATTGTAATTTTCACTCTTCTTATCTTTAATTAATAAAATTTATAATAATAAGTATTATAAAGTCTAGTATAATACTAGAGTAAAGACTTTTTTAGAAAGGGAGCGATTATTTTAATGGATAAATATTTTTCAATTGGTGAAGTTTCAAAAATTACTGGTTTGTCCATAGATAGACTAAGAAACTATGACAAGATAGGATTATTAAAGCCTTCTTATATTGATCCTAAAAGTGGATATAGATATTATTCAGAAAATAAATTTAGAAAATTAAGGATTATAAAATATCTTAGAAAAATTGGTACTCCCTTAAAAGAAATTGATTTAATACTAAATAAAAATATAGATTCTCAGGAATTTGCGAAGTTTCTTGAACTTAAAATAAGGGATATGGAAAAGGAAATTGAAAGTTTAAATATGATAAAAGAAGATATAAGTGAAATTAAACATACCTTTGAATGTAACTTTAAATTAAGCAATATAAATTATATTCATAAAAAGTATATTGATGAAAGATATGTAGTAAAGAAAAGCCTAAATAAAAATATAAATTTTGTTGTTTCCCATAGAGAACAAGTATTTTCAAAGTTTAAATCAGAAATAAATACTTTAGAACCTCCTCGTTCTCTAGAAAAAGGGCTCTATTTACATAGCTTAGAAGACCTAGAAAATAATAATACAGAGGTGTATATGCTTCTAAAAGATTATGAAAATATACATAATTTCATTATACCTAGTGGTAACTATTTATGTCTTTCATATAAAGAAAATGAACGTGATAAAGCTATTTTTAAATTAAAATCCTATATTGAAGAAAATAATATTAAAGTTAAAGGTCCAATTTTAAATTTAGTCCTAACAACACTTCCAAAAGAAGAATTTCAATTTCAAATTCTAATTTAAAAGAATAAGAATATTTTATAAAAAAAGGGCGTGTATCAAAATAACTTTTTTAAAACTTACAAACATATTCCGAGAATTACTAGATTTCGCTAAGAATTTATAATCATTACTTCGAAAATATCACTAAAGCTTCGAAACTTGCTACGCTTCGAACAGTCTCAGCTTTTTAACGTGATATTTTCTACGTAATAATTTAAATTCTAAAGCTCATCTAGATATTCTCTTCATACTGTTTGTAAGTTTTATTATATTTTGATACAGCCCCTTTCATATAATTCAATAGGTAAATCATCTGGATCACTAAAGAAAGTAAATTTACGTCCTGTAAATTCATCTATTCTTATTTCTTCCACTTTAATACCTTTATCCTTAAGTTCTCTAACCTGCTTCTCAATATTTTCAACCTCAAAGGCAATATGTCTAAGTCCACAGGCCTCTGGATAGCTTGGTCTTTTAGGCGGATTTTTAAATGAAAATAATTCTATTTGTGAATCCCCTATTTCCAAATCAAGCTTATAGGAATCCCTTTCCTCTCTATAAACTTCTCTTATAATTTTTAAACCTAATAAGTTTACATAAAAATCTTTTGATTTTTTATAATCTGAAGCAATAATTGCCACATGATGTATCTTCTTTAAATTCATTTATTTCCCCCCTAAATTCCATGAATAATTAAGATATTTTTTCATAATACCCTAACAAATTCTTCTCCAAGCTAAAATTTAAAATAAGGCTAATTTAACTTAGAATCAATATTAATGAGTTCCGTGAACTATTTTAAAGCCCTCTTTTTCTAAAATTCTCTCATGTTTTTTTAAATCATCACATTTAGATTCTATGCAGTGAGATATATGTATTGTTTCTACGCCATTCTTTTTTAATTGCTTTACTTTATGTGTCCAATTTTCTCCTTCAACTAGGGTATCTTTGCAACCAGCGCAATAAAAGAAACTAGCTAAATCTTCTTTATTTTCTCCATAAATACTAAACGCAGCTGTTGAATTATTATATGCCTTAAAGCATCCTGATGCAGCACATTTTCCTATTACTTTTCTGCATGCCATTATTGCTATACTCATTAAAACCATTCCTTCCATCTATTTATACAAAAGAAATTATATCATAAATTATATATAAAGAATTAAAAAAAGCAACAAAGTCTAAGCCTTGTTGCCCATATATTATGAAATTTAAAGTGGTCAATGTAATTATATTTATTTTATATTAAATATATCTAATTTTTTGAAACTCTTTTTTATTTCCTAATAACTACATTGCTTTTTTGAATATAGCTATTACTTCTTCTAAGTTTCCTTTTCTTGGATTTGTTAATGAACAAGCATCATTTAAAGCATTAGTAGCTAAAGTTTCAAAATCACTTTCTTTTACTCCTAATACTCCAAGTCCCTCTGGAATTCCTATAGTTTGTGATAATGATTTTATCATATCTATGCAAAGATCTGCTCCTTGCTCATCAGTTAATCCTTCTATGTTTCCACCCATTATTTTAGCAATTTTAGCTAATCTTGAAGCACTTGTAGCTTTGTTATATTCTTGAACATGAGGTAATAATATTGCATTACATACTCCATGAGGTAAGTTGTAGAATCCACCTAATTGGTGAGCCATAGCGTGAACATATCCTAAGCTAGCATTATTAAATGCCATTCCTGCTAAGTATTCAGCATAAGCCATCATATCTCTAGCTTCCACATCTTGTCCATTTTCAACAGCATTCACTAAATAATTGCTTATAAGTTCTATAGCTTTCTCTGCACAAGCATCTGTTATTGGTGTAGCAGAAGTTGAAACATAAGCCTCTATAGCGTGTGTTAAGGCATCCATACCAGTAGCCGCTGTTAATGATTTTGGCATAGCAAGCATTAACATAGGGTCATTAACTGCTATTATTGGTGTTAAATGTTTGTCTACTAAAGCCATTTTTATATGTCTTTCTTCATCAGTTATAATAGCGAATAAAGTCATCTCACTACCAGTACCAGCAGTTGTATTTATACCTACCATTGGTAATTGAGGTTTCTTAGATTTATCTACTCCCTCATAGTCTTTTATTTCTCCACCATTAGTAGCTAATAAAGCTATTCCTTTAGCACAGTCATGAGCTGAGCCTCCACCTAATGAAATAACAAAATCACATTCTTTTTCTTTTAATAATGCTAAACCATCATTAACATTTTTAACTGTTGGATTTGGTTTAGTTTCATCATATATTGCATATTCTATATTCTTATTATCTAAAACATCTGTTACTTTTTTAACTATTCCTATTTGTCCTAAAACTTTATCTGTTACTATTAAAGCTTTTTTAAATCCTAATTCTCCAACTTGATCACCAGCGTCTTTTAAGCAATCTGCTCCCATTAAACTTATAGCTGGCATAAAAAATTTATAACTCATATATTTCTCCTCCAAGTCTTTCTCTCAAGTATATTCTCAATATTTGCTTTCACTTTATAATTTAATTTTAATTTATCGTTAAAAATTTAACTAATCCATTTTTTTTAAAAAGATCTCATTTTTAATCGACAGAAATTGACAATACTATAATAAGCTTTTATATTATTTATTATGAGGTGAGGATTTTATGGACAGATTTGATAGACAACTTGAATTGGCAGATGGTATAGAAACTGAATATTTAAGAATTCTATATTACACCTTTGAGAAGAATTACAAAGATACATATAAGTCTTATGAATATAAAAGACTATGCACTATAGTTGATGGAGAAAAAAATGTAAGAATTAATAATGGTGAGAATATCATATATGATTCATCTAAATATATGCTTCTTCCACCAAACTCAAGCGTGGAAATGAAAATTGAAAAACCTACTAAAGCCTTAGTTTTAGAATTAAATGAAGATTTAATAAATACAGTTTCAGAAAAACTATCTTATGAATTAGATGTAGATTTAAATAAATCTATATTAGAAAAACCATTTTTTAATGAAAATAATGAATTAATAGAATTAACAACTAAAAGAATTGTAGAGACTGCTACTAAAGATACAAATAATAAAGAATTTTTACTTGATTTATATGCACAAGAAATAACTTATAGCCTATTAAATACTAAGGGAGCTAAAGATATTATTTCTAGTGATTTTAATAATCCAATAAATCGTTCTATTCAGATAATGAAAGGAAATCTTAAAAATAATATAACAGTTTCAGAAATTGCTTATGACCTAAATATGTCTCTTCCAAGCTTTTCTTCAAAATTTAAAAAAGCTATGGGAATGACTCCTAATGATTACCTTGCAAGCTTAAAACTTAATGAGGCTGCAAGACTTCTTAAGTTTTCATCAGTTACAGAGGTAGCTTATGATTTAGGATATGAAAATATTTCTCACTTTTTGAACTACTCGGCATTGAAATGCCAAGATTCTTGGGCAACACACCTAACGGTGTGAGATTAACCAAGCTAACAAGGGCGTTCCGACCTCGTTGGATACCAATAGTTTAAGCTATCAGCTTTTCCAAGTTTATTGAAGCATTAAGATCTCTTTGATGGTGTGTTCCACATTCGGGACATATCCATTCTCTTAGACCTAGGTTTTTAACTTCTATATTCTTATAGCCACATTCAGAACATAGTTGAGAGCTTGCATAGTCTGGTGGAGCAATTACTATTTCTCTACCATACCATTCAGCCTTGTATTCTAGCATTCTTCTAAATTCTGACCAACTTGCTTCTGAAATTACTTTAGCAAGTTTGTGGTTTTTAAGCATATTTGAAACTCTTAAATCTTCAATGGCTATTGATTGGTTTTCTCTAATTAGCTTAGTTGAAAATTTTTGTAAGAAGTCCGTTCTTTGATTTGCTATCCTTTCATGTAATTTAGCAATCATAATTCTATTTTTGTGATAGTTTTTAGAGTTATATTCTTTACGAGCTAAATCTCTTTGAAGTTTAATAAGTCTTTTTTCTGCCTTTCTAAAGTGTTTAGGATTAGCTTCTTCATATCCATCAGAACAAACAGCAAAAGTTTTTAGTCCAACATCTACACCAACTTTTTTATCTATTTTAGGTAATTCTTGAATATTTACATCACAAAGAATAGATGCAAAATATTTACCAGATTGTGTTCTGCTCACAGTAACTCTTTTAATATTTCCATCTACATTTCTTGAATTTTCTATCTTAACTAATCCAAGTTTAGGTAGTTTAATTCTTTTACCTACTATCTCAATATTTACATTACCCTTAGCTTTTACCAATTTAGTAGTATAAGATTGTATTTCATTTTTCTTAGACTTAAATTTAGGTCTGCCACCTGTTTTTTTGTAATACTTATCATATCCAGCACCAAGATTTTCAACAGAAGCCTGTAGTGCTATGCTATCTACTTCTTTAAGCCAATAATAGCTTTTCTTTAATTTGGCTATATCTTTAATTGAATTGGCTTTATTAAAGAACTCGCCTTTCCAATTATTCTCTTGGAAGTAGCCTTGTTGAACCATCTCCTCAACTATATTCCAATAATTATCTTTAGTTTTTTGAACACCTAAAGAATAGTTGAATACAAACCTACAACATCCAATAGTCTTGTTAATTAGCTCGGCTTGTTTCTTAGTTGGATATATTCTAAATTTATATGCTTTCTTTCTTATCACTTATCTCACCTCACTTTACTTGTTGATTTTGAATATAGTTTCTAATTTGTTCTTCTGTATTCTCTGATACAGTAGCTACAAAATAGCTTGGATTCCATAGGTTTCCTCCCCATAGATATCTTTTAATTTCAGGATGTTTCAAGAACAGTAACCTTGCAGATACTCCCTTTAACGCTTTAATTATATTTGGAATTTGATGTTGTGGAGAACATTCTATTAACAAGTGTATATGGTCTTTATCAGTTTCCATTTCAGAAATTTCAAAATTATTATCATTTGCTATTTTTAATATTATTTCTTTAAGAGATTTATCCACATCACCAAACAATACTTTTCTTCTGTATTTAACACACCATACTATATGATATTGAATACACATAACCTCTGCCTTGCTTGACTTGAGCCATTATTACCACCTCTTTAATTAGATTATTATTTAATTTAACATATGTCAAATATTTTAAACGAAAATATAACTTATTTGCAAGTGCTAGACGGTTTATGCTTTTAGCATATGTTGTGGCAATTCATCCCATGATTGAAATTACGGGTGTTCTTGCCAAAGGCATAAAAATTAAACATATATATTTAATTTTTTATCTTTCAAAGTATCTTTACTAAAACCTTGTAAAATAAAAGCTACATATAAAAGTCTTTTTTAATATATAGTTAAAGTTAATTTAAAGTTTTTACTATTAAGATATTAAAATAATAGCAAAAAAGAGGTGCACATAAATGTGCACCTCTTAATTTTATATAATTATTTATTTTCTTCTATTAATTCTTCGATTTTACATTTGCATCTAGCACCACAACAAGCACCAGTTCCTGCTCCTGTTTTTTCTCCTACTTCTTCAAAAGAAAGAGCTCCGTTCTTTACTGCCTCAACTATTTTTTCTTCTGAAACACCTTTACATAAACAAACATTTGACATAATAAAATTCTCCTTTCGTTTTACCTGAATATTATATATTACTTATCTCTAAATTCATCATTACTATTAATTAATAATCTTTATTGTTTAAATAGATAATAACAGATAAAAACTCTTCTTGCACATATTAAATTCTTTTATTTTTAATCATTAAAAGCTATTATATCAAATTAAATCTATATTTCTTTATTATGCTAAGGTTTTCTCTTTAAATACTTCAATTCCTATTCTATCAATAAAATCTCCTAATTTTTCTCCAGCCTCAGCTTCCTCTTTATAAACTTCAAAGATTTTATCAACTATTCTTAAAGCTTCCTTTTCATCTACATCCTTTATAAGTATGTCTGCCATTCTTGGATTATGACCTGCTGACCCTCCTGCCGTTACTAAAAATCCTGTTTTATCAGCTATAACTCCAACATCCTTTGAATAAACACTTCCACAGGCATTTCTACAGCCTGCTACTCCTATTTTAGTTCTACATGGCATATCCATATGCTTATATTTATTTAATAATTTCATTCCTGTTCCTATGGTATTAAATTTTGATCTCTTACAAAAACCAGCTGGACACATTTCCACATTTTTTACTGAGTTTTGTTTTTTTACAGCAGGCTCCATTCCTAGTTCATCCCATATTTTAGGCAAATCTTCCCCCTTAAGATTTGTTATTAAAAGCCTTTGACCTGATGTAATCTTAATTACTCCATTATACTTTTTAGTTACCTTTGCAATTTTTTCTAATTGCTCTGGAGTAATAAATCCTCCTGGAATATGAGGAGTTATTCCAAAAGTTCTTTTTCCCCCTCTAACCTTTTGTAAGTTCCCATAATGAGTTCCGCTAACCATCTTAGGTATTCCAATTCCTATACTATCCATTCTTAAAAATTCCTCCTATATATTAAATGTAAAAATTTCAATTTATAAATTACTCTTAGTATACACTAAAAAGCATTTTTCAAAAGTAACCTAGGTTACTTTTATTAATATATTTTATTAATAAAAAGGTTGTATCAAAATACTCTAATGCACTTTGATACAACCTATTTTTATATAACTACATCTATTCTAAGTGAAATTCTATTCACTTTTATTTTTTAATTGTTTAATATAACATCTGAATTGAAACTAGTTGAATTATTTAAATAAATTTTTAGTTTTTCAATTCTCTTCTTATTTGTTTTACACACTTGGAAAGAAAGATTGTCATATTCAACCATTTGATTTTCACTTTGCGGAATATTTCCTATTAAGTTAACAACAAAACCACCAATAGTCTCTATATTTTGACTTTCAAGATTTAGGTTTAAATAATCATTTAACTTATCTAATGTTAATAAACCATCAACTACATAGGTATTATTATCTATTTTATCTATATAGTTTTCTGAATCGTCATACTCATCTAATATATCACCCATAACTTCTTCAATTAAGTCTTCTATAGTAACAATTCCAGAAAAACCACCATATTCATCTATTATTACAGCCATATGTTGCTTACTATCTTGAAGCTCTTTAAATAAATCATCTATAGCTTTATTTTCAAGAACAAAGTAAGCTGGACGTATTAATTGATCTAATTTAATGTTATCTACTCCAACCTTTACAACGGCTTCAAAGAAGTCTTTTAAATAAAGTATTCCTACTATATTATCCCTAGTTTCATTATAAACAGGCACTCTTGAAAATTGCTCACTTATAAGTTTCTTAGCAATTGTTTCATTTGGAGTTGTTGATTTTATAGCAAAGACTTCTCCCCTAGGAGTCATAACTTCTTTAACAACTTTATGATCAAATTCAAATATATTATCTAACATATCCTTTTCAGTTTTATCGATTACACCACTCTCTTGTCCAATACTTATCATGGATTTTATTTCATCCTTAGATACAGTTTCTTTATCTTCAGACTTATTTAAACCTAATATTTTTATAAATAAGTTTGTTGAAGCTGAAAGAATCTTTACAAATGGTGTTGATATTTTAGAAATAACATTGATTGGTCTTATAGCCATTAAAGCAATTTCTTCTGGCTTTTGTAATGCAATTCTCTTTGGAAGTAATTCTCCAAAAACTAAAGTTATATAAGACAAAAGCACAGTTATAAGTATAACTGATATCTCATTACCATAAGGAATATTTAGCTTGTACATGAATTGCGCTAGAGTTTCTGAAATGCTAGTAGCTGCTGATGCACTGGCAAAAAATCCTGCAAATGTTATTCCTATTTGAATAGTAGATAAAAAGTTGCCAGGTGATTTTAAAACCTTCTTTAATAAAAGGGCTTTTTTATTCCCTTTCTCTGCAAGCATCTTTATCTTAGATTTATTTACAGATACCATTGCCATCTCTGCAGCTGCAAAGAACGCATTAATTAAGATAAGAACTAATATTAGAATAATTTTTGGTAAAATACTGGGACTCGGGTCCATTCTTTAACTCCTCCTCTAAAAAAATGAATTTTTCTTCTTTATCTTATAGATTAATTTGAAATAAAATGTCGTATAAGATAAACAATTTTAGACCATAATACCACACTGGTACCTTTTATTCAATTATATAATATGCACAATTTAGCCTAAATTATACTAAATAAATAATTTAAGTCACTTATCTTATTTATTACATATATTTGAAAAATAATACTATAATATTTAACTTTTAATCCCTTTTCTACATATGATAAAGAAGACAAATTTAAGCTTTAACATTAAGTAAGGTGATTTATTGTGAAAGAAAATTTGAATCTTTTTAAATTTCTTTTTGGAACAACGATTCTTTTATGTTGTTGCAGTAAAGATATAATCTTAAATTCCATAAGATACACAAAAACAACTTTTAAAGCTAAAATTCACAAAAATAAATAAAATAAGTTTCTGTAAGATAAATATATTAACTAATAATTATTATTGATTTTTTTATACTATATAGTATAATTTAATTAAACGATATGAATAATTTATTGGGAGGTATGGATTATGAGTTTAGCAAAATTAATAGACGAAAAAAGAAAAGCTAAAGCTAGAGCTGAAAGAAATAAAAAAGCTAAAGTTGCTGTAACTGGAGCTGCCGTTGGTACATTAGCAGGAGTATTAGGTGGTTTACTATTTGCTCCTAAATCTGGAAAAGAAACAAGAAATGATATAAAAGAGGGTTCAAAAAAGGCTGCTCAAAAATTAAATGATAAAAGTGTTGAGTTAAAAGAAAATTTAAATACACAAGTTGCAAAAGGAAAAGAAAATATTTCTGATGCAAAAAGTAAAATAAAAGAATATCTTAATAGTAAGAAATGTAAAAACATTGAAGAGGCTGTAGAAGAAAACTTAAATGTTCCTGTTGAGGTTGCAGATGAAGCTACTTCTTTAGAAACTGAAGAAGTTAAAGAATCTAACTAATAATTATGTATATAGATTTAAATTTTATTTACCTATTATTAGCTTTATTAGGTTGTGTGGCTATTGTTTATTTGATACTAACATTAAACAAAGTTTTAAAGTTAGTATCAAATATAAATAGTCTTTTAGATCAAAATAAGGACAACCTTACTAAGACTATTAACGATTTACCTACAATAGCTAATAATGTGAATGATGCTTGTCAGAACATTAAGGATATATCTGATGTTGCAACTGAAACTACAGCTGACTTAATTGTTGCTAAAGAGAATATAGAATCTAATGTTGAAACAGTTAAAGAAATTGCTAAGATAATTAATCAAGTTTTCTTTAAAAAATAAAAAAACTCATTCCAATCTAAATCTTTTAAGATTTTTTTGGAATGAGTTTTTTTAATTATCATGATCTTTCAAACCCTAAATTCTCAAAAAGAACTATAGATTTATCATTATAAGCTTCTAAATTAATTCTAGTAGCTCCTTCTACATCATCAACCATTTTATATGCCTTTGATATAAGAAGTTTGCCTAACCCCTTATCTTGATATTTAGGAAGAAGTGCTAAATATTTAATTTCTTGAACTCCCGCTTCCTCTGAAAGGCTTGGAACAATCATTATGGTTCCAATTCTCTCTCCATTTTCATTTTCAAGAAATACGCAACGATTTTTAAAATTTCCTTTTAAGCTATTTTCCTCTTTAAAAATCATTCTAATTGCTAATTGATAATCTTTAAAAACACCTGCTGAATACTGAATATATGCCCAGTTGTTCTCATCACCAATTCTAAAATCAGTAAATCTATATCCATCAGGCAGGGAAGTACTATAAATTTTTTCTAGTTTATTCTTTGCTTCTGAAGACTTTTTACTATTTTCTTTACTCTCCATTTTCAATCCTCCCTATAAAGCTTTATATTAAGGTTTTAGCATATTCCTATTTATCTTATAATTTTACCCAATAATTTCATTTTATTAGTTACAACAATATTATTTTATATAACTGCTTATACTAAATTATAGAATTCTTTTTGTAATATTTCCAGTAACTTATTCTTCATTTCTCCCCATTAATGCTTATATTAGATATATATATCCAATATATCCACTAATAATATATTAGATAAAAAATAAGCCATATTAAAACCCTTAAATAAAAGTTTTAATATGACTTTAATACTTTTCTATATCTTAAACTATTTTCGAAATTAAGCTAAATCTATATTTAACTAAAAATAAAAATTCTCCTAGAACATAGACCAATATTTAATATAATGTTTTTCCTGTTGAATCAATATATGAATATGTTCCGTCCTTATCTACTAAAATAACATCCTTTGATATAACTCTTATATCATTATACTCTTCTTCTAAAATTACACTTCCGTCCTCTTTAAGTAAACCTTTTTTCCCCTCTTGATTCACAGAAACTATTAATCCACTTGGATAAACCTCTAAGGCTGAGTAGTCTTTCTTTTCAAGATTTTTAATTTCTTCCCCCTTAGTATTTATAACAGACATATATTTTGATTCTCCATCTAATATATCAACTACTGCTAAGCCACTATCACTAAATCCATTTATAGATACTTTATTCTCAAAGTTTATCTTAGTTTCTACTTCTTTCCCATCTTTATCAATTATTATATGCTTATTATCTTTTCTAGCAAAAGCAACCCCATTATTCATTGCTGTTACTCCATCAAAGTCTGGCATTATTGCCCAAGATCCTTCTTTATTTAAAAATCCTATTCCAGACTCATCTAATCTTGCTGGAGCTACCCCCTCATTCATAGAGCCAACATAGAAATATTCTATTGGCACTATAATTTCTCCTTTTTCATTAAGTGCTCCACAAAGATTACCCTTTGATACAGGAATGAATCCCTCATTTATTTCTCCTATTGATGTGTATTCACAAGGGATTATTTCATTTCCATCAGCATTTAAAAGACCATACATTTTATTCTTTTTAACTAATATATATCCCTCTCCAATATCCTTTATAATTTCATCATATCTTCCTGGTTCTACAATAACTTCACCCTTAGTATTTAGTATTCCAGTAGTTTTTAAAGTTTTACCAGATTGAGCTAAGCTTTCAATTGCTTCTGTAGTATTTTCATTAGTTAAAATCTCATTAGCTAACTTTTCATATCTTATAAGATTGTTATTTAAAGGTGATAATACCCCATCTTCTTTTTCTACTAAGGTCTTACCCTTCTTGTTTATTATCTTGTAAGTATTTCCCTCCTTAACTCCAGCCATTCCATAAGAAAACTCACTACCTTTATCAAATTTAAAACCTATAGATTTTTTTCCCTTTTTATCTATATAAGCAACTTTTCCTTCATATCCTTTTTC